>ODAK010002207.1_pt1 | contig 20589 bp, 14 predicted proteins | sample 1539591 | NCBI WGS metagenome assembly ODAK01 (sample SAMEA3539303, study PRJEB22396) | soil metagenome | biome: tundra; feature: field; material: soil | place: USA | collected 2010-05 | depth 0.15 m | reverse complement strand
TATGTCCGTTTTGTGCAATAGTGGCTGGCTTTCCTTTTGGTAAAGGGTGGTTTGCTTTCGCTTTATTATCAATAACATCTTGCGCCTTTTTTCCGCCAACTGCTGCATTTTCTTTTAAAATCCTAACATAAGCATTTGCTTTGCTATCATATCCCTCTTTTGTTACTTTGCGAAGATGTCCTGTATGGATTCCGTGTTCGTTAGCTGCCATAGTTTCTGCCTCTTTATTGGAAATAGAAATTTCGTGCATTTTATTGTGGAATACAGGCTCAGGGACACTATAAGTTTCATCTTTCATTGTGGCCTCGGCACTTTTTTGCTCCCAAACATCGTGTGCTTTTTTATACTTATCGTATTCCTCCTGTTTAATAGCCAACCCTTTTGCATCAAATATTTCTCCGTTTTTATGCTCTTTCCAATTTGTAAGCTGAACTTTCATTTCATCTCCGTTGGTATTTATAAGTGGAGATAAGCGAATGTCAGTTTTTCCACTTTCTGTAAGAGGAGCGCTAACGAAAATAGTTGTATCGCCTGTTGTAGAATCAAAAGATTTAGTTACCCTGCTTGCTTTATCAACCTGTTTTTGATAACGAGCTTGACTTCCTTCGGATTCTTTTGGAGTGCTATTAAATGTCATTCGATGCTGCAATTCAGTACCAACCATTTTTTCTACATCAGTCAGATCGTGATTGTTTAAATAAGCATCCTTAGTTTTGTCTGTGAGGGCATTTATTTCAGCTTTTTTAGCTTCTCTTGCAGCCGAATCTTTTATAGCAGATGGATTATCTACACCATATTGCGTTTTAGGTTCGGTGAACGTATCTAAAAGATGTTTTTTAGTTGATTCTAATGGCATATCTTCTAATTGACTTATCCACTCTTTCCCAAAATTTGCATCAGATGTAACAAGTTCCTTTGCTGCGTCATAAGGATTTTGTACTCCTTCGTTTGCGGCTTTCCCTTGTTGCAAATTGCCATCAACAAGAGCCTTTATTGACCTTGCTTTTTCTGCTATTTTTTTTTCTGTATCGTAAATTGGAACCCCAGCTACAACATTTTTATTGAAATCAGCAACTCCGTTCTCGTCAAAATTTGATGCGTTATGTGCGGTAAGCACTTTATTCTGTTCAGATAACCTATAATTTCCTTTGTCTAAAAGATTTTTGTTCTGAATTTTTTGTTGATATGTGTTTGCTGAATTATAAGTATCGCTAAGTAGTCCCTGCCATTGTTGCCCTAATCTTTTATCTGCATCTAAGGATATTTCCCCTCCCCCTTTTCGTGATTCTTCATATACAGCATCGGTATAATCTTTGTACCTTTTTTCAAATACAGCTTTGTCGGCAGGGTCATATACTCCCAAATGATTTTTTAAAAGGTCTTCTGCGTGAGCCTTAGCATCAGCAAGTTTCTTAGCTTTAGCAAGCCTATCAGATTCTCCTATTGCAACTTTTTGATGCAAAGCATTAGCGGCAACGGATGTGTCAAGAACTTGGTCTTCAAGTTTCCCAACGCCCCATTCGGACATTGCGGAATTATGAGGGGTTATATTATACATTATGCTGTTGTTGTTGGGTCGTATGTAGGATTAAGGTCGGTATTACCACCATAGCCATAACCTGCTCCACCATTATTTGCTCCGGGATTAGGAGTTCCATATCCCGTTCCTGCTCCTTTACCTTTACCTTGTCCTGCATACATTCCTAACTGTGCGCCCTTAGTTACATTTTGAAATATAGCCCCTCTGTTAGCTGCATCCCTTTGGATATGTTCATAGTAAGGGTTCAACTGGTTTATCTGAAAGGCTTGTTGCTTATTTTCAGCGACATTATTAAGCTGTCCATACAAAGCAGGCATTTTAGCTTGTTGTGCTTGTGCATCTTGGCTTAACAAATTTGCATAACCTTGATTTTGGTTTTCATTTAAAGAAGCGATACCACTTAATCCGCCTTTGCGTGTTTGATTTTGCGATAATGAATAGGCTTGGCTTCTTTGCAAATTAGACTTATATTGTTCCTGCATCGCTTGAGGAAGACCCTGTAATGCTTGTTGTTTTGCTAAGTCTAATCCTTGACCTACTTCAGAGGGAATGTTATATTGAGGTCTATTGGCATCATCCTTTTTTTGTTGGTTCTTATTCCATAGGTATTGACCAACACCAACTAATGCCCCTGCACCTGCACCAATTAATGCTCCTTCGGGACCAAAAGCCATCCCTCCTGTCGCCCCTGTACCTGCATCGCCTACTACTGACATAATGATTCGTTTTTACAAATATAAATACTATTTAAAAAATCCTTTAGAAAGTAGCAATTACTTATTCGACCTTTCGGAAGAAATTACCAACGCATTACTTGCAAATATCTTGGTATAAGTTATCCCTTTATACTCCAACTTGATATGAGCATATTGCCCTCTCATAACTTTTCCTGTAAACCTTGCATTGGGCAAAAATGGTGCGCCAACAACTGTATTTGGGGTAAAATCATCTTTCAATATTGGGGTGTATTGAAATCCCTCTTTACGTGTATAATTAGCGTCAATCATTTCTGTATGCTGTCCTAATGGATTTTCAAGCGTTACAGGCGTTTCTACTATTGCATCCCATGTATCTTTACATTCAAGGGATAAAGCCTCATAAACTTTTATTTTGCTTGGTTCAATATTGCAATAAGCCCATAGCTTAGATGTATATTGAACTCCATAAAAGTTATTATAAACATTGTTATCATTATGTTTCCATAGCTGACCCTCTTTAAAAGTAATCACATTAACGCCATTGCTTACCATATTCTCGGGCGAATAGCTATAAAATGTACTCCACATATTATTTCTTTCATTAAAGGCTAATGTTTGCGCAGGAACATTAATCAATACTCCATTCTCTGTATAAGAAAATGCCTCTACAGCTATAATGTATTCTCCAAAATAAACATCGAAAGTTCCATAGATATTTACCTTTGTAGGGCTTGCTAATATTTGTTCACATAAATTACCCCAAAAAATACTCATAAAATAATCTGATATTGGGATTAGTCCGTTTTGCCCATCTCTCCATACTGTTCTGCGCTTAACATCAATGCCATATTCAGAGTTTGCATATCGAGCGAAACTTTCAGGATGATTACCTATACCATAATCTGCTGTACGATACCTTGCCGTAGGACTTAATACTTTCTCGCTTGTTCCAATAACATCAAACCCTGTCGTTGTTGAAGTAATGCTTTGCTCAATAGGTATGCTTCCAATTTTTAACTGCTGATACATCTTTAATTGTTGATCATCGCTTTCCAACTGATATATTCCCCCATTAGGAATTTCATACGATTCAAAATTATTATCACTTGTTGAACTAAGCCCATTAATAAATGTTTCGGGAACAAATAAGTTTGAATAGCATATTGTTGCAGGGCGTTGTATTCTTTTTATATTAGGGTCAACAGCATTAGGTCTGCCATACCAATAAGCATTTGACGTAAACATATTACTTACGCTCATCGTTTCTATGTAGGAATAAAACCTATATGTAACGGATGGGCTTGGCTTCCACGGCATATTACACAACCGTCTAAAGCAATCCCCTCCCTTAAAAGTAATTATCGCTGCTTTTGTTAATATCCCCGCATTGGTTACAGAACTTTGATTAAATGGAATATCAGTAGTAATCGTTTGTGTTGTTCCTGAAATGGAAATATTGGTTATTGTTCCATAGGTGTTGTTATTGTTATGGACAAGGCTTGTAGCCTTTATTTTGTCCCCTATTACAAAGCCCGAAATTCCTGTTACTAAAAAAGCAACAAAACCACCGACATATAAATCATTATAAAATGGAAAATATGCTTGGTCGCCACCTTGTCCCGGATACCCTACCTGTCCTTGATGTACTCTGTCGCCATTAGGCAAAGTTATAATATCAAAACATTCGCCAATCTCATAAACTAATTCTCCATCATCTATTACTTCTACTGTTGGATTATAAATTTCAAACAAAATGCCTCCTTCAAAAACTCTGAAAGAGTTATTGTTATTAATCAGAAAAGACACAGTTAGATTTGGGGCATCAAACCCGCTTATTTCTGTGTCATTAAAAGCTGTAAACGGATAAGCATTAGGATATTCCCAATTTCCTCCTCCAGTATCTGTTTTTCCAACAGGCGAGGGAACTACTATAAATCGTATTCTGTCGCCGGGAACCCAATCATAAACTAAGGCAGAGTTTCCGTTTTCTGATTTATATACTCCAGTAATATTAGCAACACTTACAGCTATCTGTACTGCCGCAGAACTGCTTGTTGGTAATCCTGCCAAATCGTTATATGTAACTGTTTGCGCTACAAACTGAATCCACCTGCCCATATTTTGCATCTTACTACTAATAAGTTGATAATGTGTAGCCGATACAGGAGGGGGATTGTAAATTTCTGCATTTACTAATGGGACAAGAGACATGGAGACAGGGGATTTAGTTCCGTCAGGATTTACCCCATAGGAATCTTCTGTTAAAAATGGAATATATAGAGTAGTCCCATAAGTGCCATTTGACAATATAATTTTTGAATCACCCCTTACAATATTATCCTTTCCGCTACGGTTAGCGTGGTCGAAATAAACAATTCCCAATAACCTTTTTGTGCCTGTTTTTAGGTATTGACGTGCAGGGAATGATGTATTTGAGGCATTTGTCTCTATACTTCCATAAGTTATTGGCAAACGCATATCAATAGGCACAGCATCAAAGTTTTCTGTAATGTTTCCGTCCACTAATCGCATCCCTTTTATTAAAGTTGATGTTTGTGCTGTAAGAGGCACATTGTCAAATAATTTAATGCTTTCATTAACTTCAAGCGGTACGCCATTAACCTCATTGGTAAAAACATAATCGTAATAAGTATTATCCAATATCCCTAATTCAGCTTTATCTAAAATGGCTATCAGCGAAAAATCTATTGATGATAATGCTGGGGCTACATAGTTCCCAATTTCTAAAGCCGCTATCCTTATTTTGGTAACGATACTACTTCCTGTGAAAACCTTAATTGTAATTTTATTGTCTTGAAACGAAATGTCCTCCTGTGTTGGCAAACTTGGCATTGTACTTGGCATCACATAATTGCTTATTGGCGACCATGCGCTTATTTCGTAGTCATCAAAAACAAATTGTTGTTTGAATTTAAATAGTTTTTTGAATAAACTATTTATCGTTGTTTCGTTTGAAACAACTTTTATCGCTGAAAAAGAACTTCCATAAGTTGTGCCTTGACTAGAACCTGTCCCAAGCAAAGAAGCCATTATGGTAACTTGGTCGCCAGCATTTAGCAATAATACATCAGCCATATTTACTGAAACAGCACCAAAATGGGTAGCGGAAGAATATCCATTTGACCTAATACTTCCATTAACCAAAATATACCCACGTAAGGTGGTTGTATAATGCACCGTATTTCCTAATCCAAATAATGTATTGGTTAAATCATACCCATACAGCCACGAATTTATTTGCGCCTCTACATTATAAGTACCTGTGGTTTTAACTGTCCAAATACTATTTGCCGGATTGTATTGTTTTGGTGCTGCGTTGTTAAAAGCATTAACAAATTTAATTAATTGTGGTTGGGTAGTAGGAGTTAAACCGCTAACTCCTGCATCGTTCGCGTCTAAACTTATCCCTACGCCATTTCCTGCTGCCTGAAATTCAAAGTTCTGTTGTGTGGATAATCCGCTCCAAATATAAGTAGGTGCTTTTAATGGTGGCTTTTTTACCCTATACAATATTTCGGGGTCAAAAGGAAACTTGTAACCATTAACATAGTCCCCTGCCATAAAGAACTTGCCTTTTTCAATATTTATCTTCTTAGGCTCATTAAAATCGTTTTCATCATTAGGATTAATCCATCCATCAGTCCAATATAATAAGTGATTGTCTTTATCTAAGGCAATAATATCAACACCAGTAATTAATGCTTCTAATTTGAAATTAAGGATTGGGTCTCTGAAAACAAGATTAACAACATTCGTTACTTGGTCGTATTCAAATATTGCGTGATTGCTTAAAGAATTATGTACAAAATAATAGTTTTTTTTTGTGAGCTGATATTCAAAAGAACCTATTACAGTATTTATTCCGGTTGGTAATGCTGAATTAGGGACAAGAGTATTCCCCAATACTGTTTCTGCTGATTGTCCTTCCCCATCATTGGAACTCATCACCCTCACGTTTTCCCGATACCGCCCCATGCCCTCTTGAAGTAACTCTGGAGAAGTATCCGAATCAAGCCCTTTTGTATAGAAAATTTTTTGTAATGGCATATCTTAAAAGCGGGGAGCCGCCATATTATTTTTCTGTAATGCCTCTTTCCATTCCTCTGGCGTGGATGAGCCATAACGATTTTTACATATCCTTAATGAGTTGAAATATTCTTGTCTCCGCATTTGTTTTTCTCCTGCGCCTGTATTTCTATCTCCTGAAACATATTTCCAACTAATCCAAGTTTTTATTGCTTCTATACAATAAGGGTTTACAATGAAGTCTTCGCCGTTATCATCTGTATTCAAATCGGCAATATATTCTACAATTATTGAATTTGTTGTGTTTAATCCTGATAACCAGAGCTGATTCAATTTACGATTAAAACGATAATAACCAATAGTATTATTTCCTCCACCGACAGAAAATACCCCTCCATTGCCATCAGCAATTCCCCAAAAAGAACCGGCAAAAGGTAATCCGGCAAATGTATTTACCCCCTCATTCTTTTGTATATCCCTTCCATCAACTCCACAATCAGGTTGTAAACTAATATTATTGTCCCTTCCCATAGCATGTATGCGACCATCTCCCCCTACAATTCCTATCTTACGATAATTGATAAAATCATTAGGCAAATCAACTGTGTCGTTATCATTGACAGGCAATTCTACAATTTTGATGATTCCATTAACGTCTAAATGGAGTTCACGAAGACCTGAGAGCGCAATAGTATAGATTCTCCCGCGTTGATTTTCGGATTTTCCGTTCTCTAATAGAAATTCCTCTACAATATCAAGTAATTTATATCCGTTCATTTAGTTAATTATTTCCCTTATTTTTTCAATTGGATTATATTTTACCATATATGGCTTAGTAACAATATTGATAATATCATTTATAATGTTAGGTCCTATATTAATTTCTTCATAAGGGTCTATTGTATCATAAGCTATTGCCAATTTCAATAATATAGGGCAATCACTTATTTCTTTTGTCATTTTTGGAAACCACATTCTTATCCCTTCAATTTCATAAACTTGTCTTCCTCCAAGTAATGATGCTTTTAATCCGGCGAACATTCCCCAATTTTGAACTCTTACCCAACTCTTTCTTTCCTTCATGTGTGAAACCCACGCAATTCCCATTTCGTGCGGTAAAATTAGGTAGGTAGAAGGTAAAATTATATAATATAAATCCCTATCAAGGTCAAGTATGGGTGTAAGATTGCTAAACACATTGAGAAACGAGCCATCAATTTCTTGGGAATCTTGAGCAACTGATTCATACCATTGTTGTTTAGCAATATATCCATAAGCATCTATGCAAGCTGGAATCAATACTTGCGTAGAAACCCTTTTTTCAAGAATTATAGAAACCTGTTCTGCGATTTTGTATAAAGACTGACCCATTTACAATAAATTATTGTTTTCCGCTTTAAATTGTTGACTAAATCCTTCTAATTCTTTATCTTTAAGGTTACACCCAATGAGCGACAAGTAAACAGACGCAATTTGGTTGGTGGCGAAATCAGCCCACTCAAAATCTACGCTCGTTGAAGGATCATAAACTTGGTTATTATTTACAATAGTCCAGCCCCATACAGGCTTAACAGGCTCTTTCCAATAGTCCAACATCACAATACCTATATTTTTAGGCAAAAATCTATATTCGCTTGCAAATTCTGTATATTTTGGAAATAGCCTTGTTGGTGGAAATAACTTTGACGCTTGAACTTCTCCCCATGCCTTATTCTCTACCAACTCCACAGGACGTTCAATCTTATTGTAATAAGCCCTTACGCCTGCTGTATGTTGAAAATCTTTGGGATATGGAGCATAACCGGTTAACGTGCTTGGGTTTATTGTAGTGCTTTTAAGAAACCAATCTAAAAAATCACTTGAATCGCCTGTTTTTAGAAATGTTAAGCGGTCCTTCTCAAATACTTGCATTTGCGCTTGGTGGCAAAAAATTTCAAACTCGGAGACTGTTACAGTATTTCCACTTTGCGATTTATTTGAAATCGCTTCGACAAAAAGTTTGAAGGCATTTATATTTACAGGCATATTAAATCCAATTACTTCCAATAGCTAAATTCGCATTAGCACTCGACAATGGTAATGTTTCAAATTCAGTTATTACAAATACCCCTGTTTCATAACAATAAATACTTAAATTTGCCCCATCAGGCAACGGGAATGGACTATTAATAGCTATCCCTTCAATTCTCGCTCCTACAGGAGGATATATGTTTGCGCTTTTGCCTGATCTATTTTGAAATGACTGAGAATTGTTTACTACAGCGGCGAGAGTCAAAACACTGTCCCCTATTGTTCCTACGGTATCTATAAAAACATTATTCGCCGTTGTTACTGTTGCCCCTGACTGACCCCCTGAAGGATGAGCCGTTACAATTTGTGATGTTGGACTATCAACTCCATTAGCTCCTGCATTCCCTTTTGCCCCTTGTATTCCGGGCTCCCCTTTGTCGCCTTTACATCCTTTATTGCAAGTACATTTTCCTTTACATCCACACATGATTTTATGCTTTTAAGACCGATAATGTTACAAGAGCCTTTCCGCCTGCTGTTGTTTTTGCTGTTGTAAGAAGAATAATATCTCCATCAACATAAGTATTATTTCCTGTTATTGCGCTATCGTAAGCTGTTCCTGCGGCATCAGAAGCAGCAAAAGATATAGGTGTAGTAACAGTCATTGACGTTCCTGCATTATTTTTAGGGGTTATTGTTGCTGCATCTGTCCCTGCTATCGTTTTTAAGGCTACTGCATAAATATCTGTAATTGTTCCATTCCCCTTCATCTTGATTTTTGCAAATGCGCCTGTTTCTCCTGATTCAAAAGATACAGGGATAATTTTGGTATCAACTAAAAGGTCTGCTACTAAATTATCCGATGTTATTGTTTGTGAAGCTATTTTGGCTCCCGTAACAGCATCATCTCCGATAGTTACCGCCCCTGTTTCGTCTATTGTAATATCTCCCGATACAGGAACGCTTATTGCATTTGTTCCATCCCCTATAACAATATATCCTGATGTCTTTGCTACAAATGTTTCATAAGCCCCTGCCGTACCCGCTCTGATTAAATCTCCTTGCCCTCCCGCTGCTTCTAATTTGCTCAAAGGAACAGAATTAGTTATCAACTTATTGCCATCCATCGTTCCGTCTTGCACATATTTACCATCAATAGGAGCGTGAATAGTATCTCCTGCTAAAAAAAACAATCTAACTACCCAAGTGCTAACTGTGTAATCACAAAATATCATATATTTAGCTAAGGCTTCTGCTTCGCTCATTGTATAACCAAATATAGTTACTGTGCCACCATCGTATACAACTCCTCCACCATAGTTAAATATTACCCTCATCCCTTCTTTTGGTGTTCCTGATGAAGCAAAAGTTGCATCTACGGTTATTGTTACTTCTATTGCCTCGTCCCCTGCCAATATATTATATTCTTGATTTCTATCCGTTAAGGGAATAGTTGTAACACCACCTGAGGGTGGAATAAGAAACCACGGATTTGTAATTATTTGTGCCATTTGTGTTATGTTTACTTTATTTTGCTATATATTCAACTATAAAATGATTCACGGTTAATAATGTATTAACTGAAAAGCCATTTATATTAAGAACATTTGTGTTTGTTGTTAAATTAGCTGTTATTATTGATGGTTCTGACCAAGTATAACCTGGATGTTTTACAAGATTTCCGTACGCTTGGTCAACATCCCAATCAATTGATATTGTTGTTGCTGTTAGCCTTGTTATTGTAGCCTTTATAACTTCATATAATATTCCGTTTGGAGCCCATATAGCCATTACCGGATTATTTCCAGTAGTCGGAATCATTGATGTTCCGTTTATTGTTGGAGCTATACCGCTTACATTTATATACATAGGTGGGTTGACATAGGTTTGTGATGCTACTATTGTTATTTCTAAAATATCTCCATTTGTTTTTAATGTGTTTATTGGAATAGTGTATGTTTTAAGAGTAATTGTGGTATCTGCGCCGTCTGTTGTTGCAGAATTTGTATTATCGTTTACTAAAAGAACTATCCCGTTAGCTCCATCTTTGCCATCTTTGCCATCAGAACCATCTTTGCCATCAGAACCGTCTGTCCCATTAATCCCTAATATAGTTCCCCAACCTGTAACTCTTGAAAATTGGTCATCATCATCGTCATCACAACCGCAATCGCACTCTCCTATAATATCATGTATGCAATCTAAATATCCCGATATGCCACCACCACCATTACATTGAACCTCTGCCATAATAAGGGTTACATAACCCATTGCTAAAGTAAAATTCTTTTGGTAAATATCTCTTGTAGCATCATTGCATCCGCAGACTTTCTTTTCGTATGCTTTTATCCCACATACAACGGAACAAAAATATGCTCCATCTACTAAAAATTCTTTTGAACCAAATAAAACATCTTTCACCATTAAGCCATCGGCGAAGGTATATGTTACTGTTGAAGTGATGCTTGATGTTTGTGTTCCGTTAAAGAATGTTATTGTAGTTAATGTTGCAGCAGTTGTTGTTACTGGGGATGGTGGACTACCTCCTTGCGCTCCAGCAGGATAGATTAATTTATTTACCCTTGCTAATGTTGGAGTGATACCATTTACAATATAATTAGTATCGTCTGTTTGGGAGAATACTTGTCCTATAATATTTACATTTTGGTCAATATCAATTTCCGGCGCAATGTATTCATTATCATAAGTATTTACTTGAGTATAATATACCGAGAGGTTCTTATCATATACCGAATATGTAATAGTATAAGTTCCTAACTCTACATTGCTTTTAGAATCTAAAGGTAATGAAATGGCTATTTTATTTTGTCTGCTTACGCTATTTTGAATATCGCAGCCTCCGTCAGAATAATCAGTATTGTTATAAATAACCGCCCCACTTGGAGCAACTATCTGAAACACTCCATTTACATTAGCTAAAGCAATCCCTGCTCCCACATAATCAAATGTGTCAATCTCTATAAATTGCTTGGGAGTTAAACTTAGGTCAAATTTGGTGCTAAAGGATGTCGTCGTTGCCATGGATAGATTTCTTTTAAACAAAAATAATGTATAGAATAAAGTTATTCGTGTAGGTAGCAAAAAAAATAGGCTACCATTTCTGATAACCTATTTTCCCCCTTTAAAAAATTAACCCCTACTCAATCCCACAATCTTTCTTTAAAGACTGTAACATTAAAGCATTATCTTTCAATTTGGCAACCATAGCCGGTTCTCCTTTTGATGAATCCCCTTTGTATTTCCACCAGACTCTTGTTTGATTTACTGTAATAAACCCTTTTGTTACAGCATCTCTTACTAAAAATTGCAACTCTTCATCCGTATCGGTACATGGCTTCAAAATAGGCTGCTCAATTACTCTCGCTTCTTGTTTTGTTGATGCCACATATTCTTCAGAAGGATTTACTAAATCATTTATTGCCTTGTAAATTTCTTCTCCTTTTCCCGAAAAAGATTTATTTACAAAATCCTCTATAATATCTTTTCCCGGAGCAGCTATACTCAATGGAACGCTTCCGTTGTCTGTCCAAAATAAAGAACTTAATGAAGAATCTTTTACTATAAACCCTTTTTCAATAGCCGCACGAACAACAATTGTTCTTTCTGTCTTTGGATCCTCCAACATTTTTTTAAATGACTTAGGGTCTTTCCGAGCAACTTGAGTTAAATTATAACGGATTTCTTTTGCCGGTTGCATCATATCCTCTTCTCTGAATATCATAGCACATAGTGGCTGTACTTTTGTCTCCCAATCTGCATTACGACACCAATCTACTACGTCAAATAGTAAATCTTCGTCCTTTTGTGCTGCCTCTGCTTTTATAGAATTATCAATTAACCTTAAGACAGGTTGTTTTTTATTGTCTCTCCCAATCTTAGATTCGTTCATATCCCATGTCATCATAAATTTTAATAAGGTGGAATTTTGACCATCTACCCGAAATCTTCCCTTTACAAATTCGCATTTAATAGGTCTTTTAGGATATTTATCATCCGGAGTTTGCTCATCTACAAAGATACTATTCTCTCCTTCTGCATAACGAATTTTACGTGGATACTTCAACCCTTTACTGTCTGTAAAGAAAATCGTCCCAGTCATGGGAAGTGTATAAGATATTGGATATTGAATTGCTTGTCCTGTATCTTTCCAACGCATAGCTGCGTTTGCAGGGTTTTTACTCACCAACTCGAAAACAAATTCCTTATTAGAATAGTTGTTGTTGGTATAATCGGACATGTTGCCTTTCGGCTTATAAGTTGTTTCCATAATTTTATTTAATTAAATTTAATTGAATTTGTTTTATTGCAAAAAAAATAAATGGGTAGGATATTTCACCTACCCATTTAAACTATAGGTTTTTCCCTGTAATAGTGAACCAACGATTAGCACCAAAAAATTCTGGAGAATTTTCAGAACGGAAAGTTATTGTAGCGGTATCAAAATTATTTGTATAATTTGGAATTGCTCCACCGGTTACAGTTTCAATCCACTCACGAGATGTAGTGCCTAATTTTAGGTAATTTATACGCATCGGAGGAACATCTACTTTCTCTTTTTTCTCAACACATTGGTACATATTGCTTTCCATTGGCACACCAAAAGCGAAATTTTTATATACCGCAGAAACACTACCTAATGTAGTTGGGTCGCTAAACATTGAATACACTTTATTGTGGAATGTATAATTCAACAATTTAAAGCTATCAAAATCAAGAGATACATAAGCATCTTTCCCACCCAAAGCATTATATTGAATACCGCCATTTTGCATCTCAACACGCAACCATGATTGCATAACTGATTTGTAAGCAATAGATTCATACAAGCAATTTTCTGTTGATCCGGCATTTTTATTCAACGAATCAATGATGATAGTTTCAAAATCAGCTTGTGTTTGACCAGTAATCAAATCATAAGTGAAATTATTACCAAAAGATTGAGCAAAAGGAATTAACCCATTTACTTGTTGATATTGTGCTGAATAGTTTACAGGTAATGTTGTAGCATTAGTTACGCTGTTACCATTTACCCATCTTTGTTCGCGTTTGTTACGGAATTGTTTGAAGGCGTTTTTTTGCCCTTTAAACCACCATGTATAACCTTTTGAACCATCAGCATTGTCTTGTATAAACCACAACGCTTGAGTCATTGCTGTCCCTGTTGTTTTATGCGCTTCTGTCATAATTTCTGAATTCCAATACACAACATGCTCTCTCCAGTTGTTTGAATCAATTTGACCTTCAAAACCTTCAGGAGTTGATAAACCATTGCTGTAAATCTCATCTGTTGCAATAGTAGTTGGCAAATCTACTGACCCTGTTGGAGTACAAGTAAATGTATTTGTTGATACAGCAGTTACTTTACCGCGAATATCTCCAGGGAATACTAATTCCTCATGTACACGCACAGGAACTAATGTTGGTCCACCTAAAGATGGAAAACCTACAGTACCGGTTGCGATATACGGTAAATTTACTGGAGGGAAACTTGTTATAGTATCCGCAGCAACAATTGTATAAGTTACAGCAGCTAAAGCTCCAGCAGTTGTGCCTGTGGCATTGATAATTGTGTTTAAGCGATCTTCTTCAAAGTGGAATCCGTTGTTATTTTCAACGTAATTTTTACCACCTTTTAATACTTCAAAAAGACCTGTAATATCTTGAGAACCCCAAGAACGTGTTTCCATAGTATCTATGGATGGTTTTACAGCATTTAAAGCCGGAGCTGTAACTGCATTAAAAACGGCTAACGATGTAAGCCAATTTGATTGTGTTGCAACCGCCGCACTGGACGGGGTAGTAAACGATATTGCTGACATAATATTTGTAGTTTCCTAAACTATTTTTTTAGTTATTACTGATTTTTGATACCATTACGGATAGCTTCTTGTTGAGCCTCCTCAGGGGTTAAAATTTTAACTCCGCTGCTTGCTGCTGCTGGAGCAAAATTTGTATTCTTACTTGTTTTTTCAATCTGCAACGCTCTCTGTTCTGCTCCGGCAGTATATGAATCAGCCACTGCTTTGTCATAATTCCTTGCCTTTAAGATTAAAGAAGCTAATGCTTCATGGTTTTGGTTGCCTTTATCGTCTTTAAACTGATTAAAAAAAGCATTTGGGTCTCGTGGTAACTGCTTAAATAAATCCGACACGTACTTTTTATCATCCGCCGAAATCTCATAATCAACACTTGATTCTACTACTTTCCCTGTTTCATCCTTATAGCTAATAGGACTTGACAACTTGGCAACCTTATTAATAATATCAGTATCTACCATTTTATCCCAACTGTTTAGCTGTTCTTCTCGTTGCCTAACCATCGTTTCAGCAACCGCAGGATCAATTTGTTTCTCTAATACCCTTTCATTTTTATAATTTGTAAGCCATTCTTTTGAAGAGTTAATATCACGAATCATTTTCTCTTTATTCGCAATATCATCCTGTGTTAATTCGTCTTCATCCTTATTCTGCCACTCTTCAACATTATATTTTTTATTTATTTCGTGCTTAATTGTTGAATCAGATAATCCTTTACCATCATCACTACGTTTCCATTTTTCAAATAAAGAATCAGCTTTTTCAACATCCAACCCCTGTAATTCAAGGAACTCTCTGCTTGTAACATCTACCCCTTTTTCCGCTAACTCATTAAACCTTTTAATCTTGTCGTTAGCAAACTTTAATTCTTTCGGGGTTAATTCTTTTTCTAAATCTTCCCACTTATTATATTTTCCACCTGTTCTCTCGGCGATTTCTTCTTCAAAACTTTTACCCTTTGGCGTTTCAACCACCGGCGGTGTCGCAGGTGGTGTCGCTGGGGTTTCTATTGCTACTGCCGGCGTTTCAACCACCGGCGGTGTCGCAGGTGGTGTCGCTGGGGTTTCTATTGCTACTGCCGGCGTTTCAACCACCGGCGGTGTCGCAGGTGGTGTCGCTGGGGTTTCTATTGCTACTGCCGGCGTTTCTACAATCTCTGTTAGTCCTCCATTATTAGTTGCATATTGTGCAGCTACTTGTTCTTCAAATGTTGCCATTGTATTTAATTAAATTTAATTTGAATTATATGTACAAAAATATATTTGTTATAAATATGTATTTATTAGGTAGCAATTATTTTTTAGCTGCGACAGGTTCAGGAGTTAACTCTGCCTCTTTCTCTATCTGTTCCATTTTATGGTCATGTTCTTGGAATCCTTTTTGTATATCTGACTTATGAGTTAAATGAACTGTTTCAATTTTACTGTCAGCCGTTACTTGTGCAGCAACTACTTTCCCTTTGTTGGCTGCATCCTGCACTTGGATTTTTCCGCCGGTGTTTATTTCTGCAACAGTATTGGCTCCTAAATTTTTCAACTCCTGCAATTTCATAGCATTTTGAAGCTCCAACCGTTTAATTTGCATATCAAATTGTGCTGTCGCCTCAATTACTTTAATTTTATTCGTTGTCAATACTTCATCTAATTGCGCCTGTGCCTGACTTGCTGCTTGCGCTGATTGAATTTGAACTTGACCATTTTGAGCAGATAATGCTTGCGCCTCTTTAGCTTTATTTTTGGCATTTTTATTTTCAAGATACACAAGCAACTGCCCCGCTAACTTAATATTAGTTTTCATTTGTTGCATAACTCTTATTTTATCCGACACAGTTATAATTCCTTGCGATATTCCTAACTGTATATCAGAATTTAAACTTGCAATTTCATCCTCATCAGGCTGTGTTTCAACGCTTATCCCAGATGAACTTAAAGGCATATCCCTCCCTTCAATCAACGCATCTACATTCTTTTGCCCGATAGCATCAATTAAAGCTCTTTTAAAATCTTCATTTCCTAATCTTAAAGAATCTTGTATCATTAGCCCAATTCTTTTTCCTGTTGGCTCTATTAATCTTTTATTAACATCGTTATAAATAGGTCTTAAACAATCATAAGTTGCTTGTTGCGCCATTTGATTTACTCCTACCAAAGCATCAGACTTTGGAGAGCTTGCATCTACGGAAGTATTATACCCTACCACATCATTCATCTTATTAATGCAATAATCCATTACATTTAAGAACTCTGTAAACTTAGCACTTATTCCTCCCTGCAATTCCTCAAAAGGTTTCCCATTTATAATTCTTCCGCTACCATCAGTGTCTGAAAAAATTATATTCCCTGTTTGTTGGTACAACTTTGTCCAATCTGTCGGCAATGCCTTCCCGTCTCCTTGACCATTTACTATCTCCAACAAAGCATTTTGATTTATTGCAAGTCCCGGAGGCATTGCTTTTACTAAAAATTGTTGAAGTTTAAGCCACGCCAACACTAACTGTTTCTCGAATGGTTTCATCCGCGCAACCATTGATTTATTTCTCATCCCTAATTGATTCGGCATGATAATCTTACATGGCAACTCTGCTTCAGGAGAATAAGCCCCCGCAACAACATCTCTCTCAATATTTTCTGTTTGCTTATAATCCCAAATCTTTTTTGTGTTGGGAATCCAATAACCCTCAAAACGTGTTATTTTCGTTTTATTAAGAACATCAATACTTGCAGTATCTTCCCCAAAAGTCTTTTCCTTTTCTTTCTTTGGAGCATATCCAACCTTTTTATCTTCTACCCTTATTTTCCCTGTTACACTTTTCTTAACAGCCTTTACCTCATGTATAGGACTTAGAAAATAAAAATTAACTACAATTATCTTAAAACTTTGAAATTGTCTATATGCTATGGGACCAAACGAATTATTATAAGAGGAATATTGTAAATACCAGTCTGGGTTCCACACCATATTCCCATTCAGTCCAGCGTTATTTCTTGCAATATCATACAAATCTTCATCCGTAAACTTTGGGTTCATCTTCGCAATATCCCCAATCACATAAGTTTCAGATAAAGCCTGATAAGGGAGGTCATGGAAATCTTCATAGCTACTATATCCTGTAATTAATTTAAGGTGGTCCCATCGTTTAACTCTGATATTTCTATTGGAATCATAATAACGAAATATTGCCGACTTCTTGTCAATAAACATATCTTTGTAAATGGCTGGCAAAGAGTCAGCATCAAAATTATTGCTATCGAACACCCACTTCAAAGCCAACTCCATTGCCTCTGCTTCGTCCAACTTGAAATTCATCTGCATGTGGAGTTCTGCCTCCTCGTTATCTTCTGGAACAAATTTGCTTTTAGAAACCAATGGCTGCCCTGTTAATTGTTCCGCTTGCTCTGATTTTTGTTTCAGAAACATATCCGCTTTCATTTCCGCACGTTTATCGTCAAATTTTGTTCTGGAAACTGTATCTAAGGGGTTGCATTGAAAACGCCATGGCTTATTGGTATTCTTGCCTACCATATTATCTAAAATAGTAGGAATGCGATTTATAGAAGTTAAATCAAGATTTAAGTAAGAAGAATCGGTATCAAGCCCCATTCTTGGCTTGTAGATATTTGTACTATAAGTCCCTTCGGCAAATTCTCTGTTATTTATATATTCTAAATATTGGGGATTGTTTACAGGGTAATTGATTAAGTTAGTGGCATAGATAGCATTTACATATTCAAGCCCATATCTGTCAGTCTTTTTTTGTTCTAATGGCTCTAAATCGCTTGGGAATGCCGAATATTTTTCTGATGTGTCTGTTGCCATTAAAGAATATGCTTTTTACAAAAATAGCATACAGAATCATTTGTATTTTTTAGGTAGCAAATTATATCCTTTCGCTTACATCTCCATTCATTCTATATTGAGGGAAAAAATTTAAAGCAACACGTTTTTGTATTTTTGCAGTATAAGCACGAGCAGTTGTTGTGGCTAACATAGAACTTACAGTTAAATCATAAGGAGTCCATTTTAAAATGTTAAATGCCAACCAATCTTTTAGGGTATTATCAAAAGGCATATATCCCATTTCCCCTGTAACTTCATTTACCCCTACATGATTAGCAATATAACTTGCCAAATATTCAACTAATTGCTGTTGCGTTTTACCTGCCGTATTTGCGAGTCCAGCATCTTGATCCTTATATCTATTCAAATTGAACTCATCCTCTGTCATGGATGGAGCTTGCAACAAATAATTTTGATAATCTCTATTTCTAAAATAATCATTACAATTCTTTATATTTCTTTCAGGGATTATTGCCCAACTAAAATATACGGCTTGCATAATCATATCCTCATACACAAGTAATGGGTCTCTTAACCTATTCCAATACTCTCCAATAAAAGCCTCACTTAAATGTTTTGGAGCATTAAAATCAAACTTCTTAAACCCATGTGAAGCAGCCTTTGATTGCCTACCATCAACAGTATTTACAGCAGCGTAAGGGTCAAGCGTAAATAATCCTATATGTGAATTAGCTGGAGCCTTCTTTCCATTTTTAAATGCTGCTTTGTTCCTGTCTGCCGGTTCGGGAAACCAAACAAATTTATGTTTAGCCAAAACATTATCTTCCTCAACCTGATTCCAAGAAACAACTCCACAATCCCTTACTCCATTAGCCCAAGTAAAATACCCATGAACAATTGTCCTATCAATAGAAACAATTGCGTTATGCTCTATTTGCTGATGTATCTTGTCAATATCCCAACAAGTTAATTCGTTTGCCGGAGTAATAAACATATCCTCCTCTGACAAAGGGAACTGCCTTTTAAACTCGTAATACCCAACCATATCCCCAGCCTTCTTTTTGCCTTCCAACTCGTCAAGTATCCATTGTCTTGCCCCCTTTGCTATAAGCAACCCATTAACACCCATAATTGGCATTTCTGGCGTATCTATAACAGATTGCCCATAAATATCAATAAACCCCTCCATCCCATCGTATGCAGGCACAAAATATCTCCATAATCCACTTGTTGTCCTATTATTCCCAGTCTTGTTTCTTGTATCTGAATTTGTCCATATTCTTTTAAACCCTATACCCCCCTTTAACATCTCATTTACAGTAGAACCTAACAACATTTTTCCTATAATCTGATTACCTAATACTAAACAGGTTTTACCAATATTGAACCATTTCTCAATACTAACATCAGAAGGGAATTTTCCCGCCTCATCCGCTGCAATAATTTTCAGCTTCATACCATCATAAGCATTATCTTTTGTATTCCTCCAGCTTATTGAAGTATTAAGGCTTAACTCCTTTATTGTAGTTCTATTTTTATGAGTTACCCTTTTTTGAGGAGTTTTAAATACTAATTCCTTTTTCACATCCTCTGCTGACTGAACTTGTGGCTTGAAAAAAGATGGGTACTCAATAAATCCATGAACCAGTTTGCTAAACATCTCTTGAGCATCCTCTCCCGACTTAGAAATAATACCATACTTTGAATCAAATGTTTTCCTTGCCCGATTTAAAATAATTGAATCGACACGAAAAGAATATCCATCCCTTCTTAATTTACCATAATCCTGACCTAAACAATCCGAATCTTTATCGCATAATTCCCAATGGTAAAACCATCTTCTATCCCTATCCCTATAATCGGGATAACCACTATCAATTTTGAACCAATTAACGTAATGATAATGATCGCCTGTTATATAGGTTGAAACCCCGTTGTTCATAAACCATATCCCTTCAGTACACTTTCTGTCCTCCTCAAAAGCAAAAGCATCCTGTTCCGTTTGGGACATATCATCCCAATTTTCGGGAAACTCCGTTCGCTTCCATTTTTGATTTACCTGTGTAAGATAATGCCCTTGTATTCCCTGTTTGCCAGGTTGTTTTGGATAGGTATAAATTAACCCATTATATAACTCTAATTCAGCCATCTATTTTTTACTATGTAATGCGATTCTTTCAGCCACACCTAAATTGTTTTCTTTTAATCTCTCGTCAAGTCTGCGTTGTTCGGAAGGATTCATCTTCGCTCTATAAAAATCCATTTGAGCAAATAAGTCTTTTAATTGAGAAGCGAATTTGGAAATTGATTTGTGATCTTTCTGCCCCTCATCCGTAAAAAGGTCTATTTCTTTGGAGGCTATTTGCTTATTACCCGAATCAACAAATCTCTTTATTGACAAATAAGAATCAGCATAAGGGCTTTCGGTGAACATTTTTAACTGAGCCTCTAAATACTCAATATATTCAAGGGAGGATTTCTCCTTTATTACTTTCGGACGAATCATATTTAATTGAATTTAAGTACCCCTAAATTATTGCAAAATTGTTATAATCTTTAATTTGTAGCAATTATGTAGTGAAATGATTTACCTTTGCAATACTTAAATTTAATTCGATGAAAGCAATTTATACTTACTTTGTTGAAAAAGGAAATGAAA
>ODAK010002206.1_pt1 | contig 20592 bp, 17 predicted proteins | sample 1539591 | NCBI WGS metagenome assembly ODAK01 (sample SAMEA3539303, study PRJEB22396) | soil metagenome | biome: tundra; feature: field; material: soil | place: USA | collected 2010-05 | depth 0.15 m | reverse complement strand
TAACGCCGCAGCACAAGAAACGACCGACCGCTTGCTGTTGGAACATGCGCATGCAGCGCATGAGGCGGGCACCGTCTCAAATTTGGATGAACTGAGAGCGCGTGTACAACTGCAGGCGCAACAGCAAGCTCTGATCGCTGCACAAACTTCGCTCGAGAAGGATTTGATTCTGCTCAAGCGGGAAATCGGCCTGGACCCAGGACAAAAAATCGTTCTGAGCGACCCTGCCCCTTACAGCGATCTTGCAGCCCAGACACCGGAAGAAGTGCGAGCCGTTGCCTATAAGAACCGCCAGGATTACCAGAATCTTCAAAACCAGGTCGTTGAGTTGCGAGCAGTACACTCCGCATACCGCAGCCAGCGTTTGCCGAGCCTCAGCTTTAGCGGTTATTACGGCGTAGATCAAGTGAATGGAACTGGCAGCCACGGGGTGTTTGCCGCCGTGGGCACATTGAATGTACCGATCTTTCGCGAGGCCGGTCTGCGCGGCGCTTCGGATGCGTCTGCCGCGCAATTGAGTGCCGTAGGTTCACAGCTTGAAGATCTTCGCGGCCGCATCGACCAGCAGGTGCGCTCCGCAATTCTCGATGTCGATGCGACGGCAAAACTCATTGAGGTGGCGCGGTCCAACGTAGATTTGGCGACGCGCGCTCTGAGTGATGAAACGGATCGTGTGAACGCTGGCGTTGATGACAATCTACCCCTCGTCACCGCACAAGCAACGCTCGCCTCCGCACAGAGCAACCTTGTCGAAAGCCTTTACCAGTACAACCTCGCTAAACTGGCACTGGCCCGCTCGGCGGGGATCATTGAGCAACAGTACCGCGTGTACCTCGGCCGCTGATCGCGTCGCGGCTAAGTAAGCCTACAGGAAGCGCATCGCCGATCACGTCGCCATGCTTTGCCGTTCAGTGTTTTGACAGGAACTAATTGGCCGGCGACAGGCTACCGGCGAGCGTCAGGTCCAAGTCTACTTCCTTGGCAACCTTGGCGATGAATATGCTCGGGTCTTTCAATCCCCACTGCACATAGGGAACGGTAAAGTGCGTCTGGGCTCTCAGCACGCGCCCCTCGATGTGAAGCTGCATTGGAACGGTGAGATCATGCGGCGTGCCGTGAAGCGTGAAAACTCCCGAAACTTGAATCGTTGAATCGCCTGTGGGTGCGATGGTTCCCTGATAGCTCTTCGGCACGAAAGAGATGTCGGTGTAGTGCGCCACGTCGAGCACGTCAGTGTGCATCTTCTTATCGCGGCTCTTGTCACCACTCTCGCCACTGCCGGCGGACACAACCACGGAACCAGAAATCGTCTTCGCGGTGCGATCGAAGTCGATCGATCCGCTCTGCACGTGAAATGTTCCATTCACGTGGTGCATGTTTCCCCCCAATGCGAAGGCGACCTGGCTCGTATCCGGATTCACGGTGAAGGTCTGATGCTGGGCAAATGCACCCGAGGCAAAAAAGAGCGATAGTGCAGCGATTGTGGAGTGAACGAGGGCTTTCATGGTTTTTCTCCTGGGATGACTTGGTTGCTACGGATTGCGAAGCGGCTGAACTGCGTTCTGCGACAGGTAGAGGCTGATCGAAGCGATGTCCTGGTCGCTCAGATATTCGTGGCCGGCCATATCAGTGCCGGGAATACCAAATTTCGAGATCTGCGCCAGCCGATCTATGCGTGCGGAGGCAGGCATCGATGGTTGAAGATTTTGGTTGAGACCACTGGTTAAATCGGATGGTAGCTTCTTGAAATCCGCCTGCCAGGTGGTGCGCGTACCACCGTCGCTGCTATGGCAGGTAGCGCAATAGCGATTGTACAGTCGCTCGCCGTTAGCCGCACTTGCTGACGCGATGGCGGCTGAAGAGAGATGCCACTGCTGCTCGTCGGCGACGTGCTGCGCCGTGCCTGGACCATGCATGCTCGCAAGATATGCAACCAGATCATTGCCTCTTTGCTCGCGAAATAGAAATGCGAACGACGGCATGATCGATGCCCCGCTGACCTCTGCCGGGTTATAAAAATGCGCCTTGAGCCATAGGGGAGAACGACGGCCACCAACCTGTGCGAGGTCTGGCCCTTGTCGGCGATTGCCGATCAGAGGCGGGCGTTGGTGATGCAATTCATCAAGGCTCTCGACCGGTCCCCACATCAACACATCAGCGGTGTTGGGTCGAACATATTGTGAGTGGCAATTGATACAGCCCTCGGAGATGTACACCAGCCTGCCGCGTTCTGCTGCGGACGGCGATGCGGCGACCGGCGCGACAGGCTGCAGGCGATAAACAAGCAGCGCAACCAGCATCACGGCTGCCACCAGGACGAGCTCGCGAGCTCGCGTTCGGAAGATGTCGAGCAGAGCGGGCAGCAAGACAACTGCTCCGGCGGCGAGAACGAAAGCCGGCGGGACATGACCGAGATTCTGCCCCATGCCGATGCCTAATGCAGAACCACCCCATCCCGCGATGGCATAGATCCATCCTGCCTGGCGGCCTCGCTCGTCGATCGATGACGACGACGAAAGCAGTGAGGGATACGCTACCAGTGCAACCGAGTAGAGAGAAACGCCAATGGGATAAAGCACCGAGGCAGGCAATGCGCGAGCGGGGTCGAGCAACAACAGACATGCAAAGCCCAGCGCCAGAAACGCCATCGAAAGAACGAATGAAAGGCCGCGACGACTCAGGAGCCACGCGCTGATCAACGCTGCGCCCAGATGCAGCAGTCCATTCGCCCAAAGATGCGAGGCGCCCTGCCACGTTCCAGCTTTTAGAACGGCGCTGTTTTGAATGATGAAGAAGGCCGCAGAGTCGAGCCAGACCAGCGCAGCAAAGCACGCTACGACGAGAGCGAACGGGAACTCGCTCCGCGCGGCAACTTCCTTCGATGCCGGCTTTTCTTCCACGCTGAGAAACGTGACGCCGATTGCAATAAAACAGAGCATGCCTGCGCATGCCGCCTGCACCTGCGGGGATGCTGCAAACAATGAGGGCACGTTGCACAGCAGATAACCAATTCCAGTGCCCAAGCCGACTTTGAAGAGCGCGTGCTCGTCGCCGGTCCACTTACGCAGATGAGTCACAAGCGTTACGGTAAGGAGGCCCAACCCCGCGCCAATCAGCGGCGCGACGACAAGGCTTGCGACAACGCCGAGCGATAACAACGAGAGAAATGCAGCGATGCCACTTACAGCGAAACCTATGCGCAGGCGCAGCGTTGGCGATGACCAATGCTTCATGCGGGGAGTAAGAATACTCAGAAGCATTCCGCCCGCAGCCATCGCGCCCATCACTGCTTTGAGGTGCGCGCCTGCGATTCCGAGCGCGCCAAGTCGGTTGAGGAATGCGAACTGCGCGAAGATGAGGAAATAGACATAGGTGATCGCAACAAGGCACGCGCCTTGCCATCCCGAGTTGCGTAACCTACCGAGCGGCATCGGTTAACCAGCCTTTGCGCAATCCGTTGGCTTGAACCAGTGCGAAAGCTCCATCGAAGGCGGCCACGGTGAGCCATCCCGGTTCAAGCGTTCCGGCGATAACTGCAGACACAACAAAAATTGCCACCGCACTGCGCGTGATAGCAGTGAGTAGCCAAACGGTTTGAAGCTTCGATAGCTGGTCACCGCAATAGACAAGCCATGCTCCGTACAAGCAGGCCAGTCCCACAGAGAGTACAAATGCGCCGATGAAAGACAGAAACGGAGTCGCATCGGCAGGCGCCTGAATATGCATCAGACGCAGCGTCATTCCCGGCACAACGATGAGCAGCGCTCCGGTCGAAGCATCAGACAACCCCGTCAGTAGCTGATAACCAAAGAGCACTGGATGTCTCATGTTGTCACCTCGCTGACGACTTCTATGGGAACCACGTTGAATGCGCGTAGAGATTGCGAAGCGTCCACGAGCCACTCCAGCGACGCGGCTAACATGAGCACGCCAGTAAGCAGGCGCAACACGTAAATGACATTTCGCGCAAGACCCGGAATGATGGTAAAGGCGGGATCGGATCCTTCAATCCAACCCGCGCCAAACATCAGCACAACGTATGCGAGGACGCTCCAGTTCCACATATGAAAGGACCAGGAGCGAGTGAATATCCATCCGTGGTCTCCCAGCAATTGCACCATGACGATTATGAGCAATGCGGTCACGAATCCCGCTACAGCCACAAGCGAGTGGCCGACGAATCCGTCAGTGAATTTGAAGTGGTCGAGGACGCCGGGAAGAAACATAATCCACCCGGAGACCACAAGAAAGCCCCACCACCACAGCAGCGCGGAGCGCCAACTGCGTGTGTTGGCATGCCACTCGAATGAGTTGTAATAAGCCGGCGCGAGCGGAAGCCAGATCAGCAAACTGCCGAGGCTTAGATATTGCGAAGGCCTGTGGTGGCTCACCTCCGCATTGCCTAGAGCAACACACAGCAAAGTCTCTGCGACGAACACGGCCAGCGAAACCACGAGCGGCCGGTAATGATGCGCCTTGCGGCGTGCGATTCCTAATGGAACGATCAAGAGAATCGCCACCACTGCCAGAGACGATTCGAGTTGACTCTCCGCTGTCGGGCCGCCCGAGTCTGGATTCACGGCTGGATAAATGCCAGGACTCGACGCGATATAAATGGCGAACGGAACTAGGAGAAGAAGCAAAAGGCCGACGACCTTTGCCGCACGCGTACTCCATCTCGCATTGATGTCGGATTTCCACGTGCGCACGAGGGCAAGTGCGAGCAAGAACCACAGCGCCACCATGGCGAGGGGAAACGCTACACGCGCATAGCCGGACCAATCGAGAAAGAGCTTTCCGCTTGAATGGCCCGCGAGCCAGGTGAGCGAGCCGGCAAAAAGCGCAGCAGACCAAATCCACAGGATTGGTCGACACCATGAGGCGGTCGCCCCACGATCAGCCCCATAAACTTTGAATAGGAATGCGACCATCGGCAGGCTGCACCACCCATACAACAGGATGTTGATGTGCACCATGATCCAGCGGCCGTAGGTCCATTCACTGAGCCACGGATTGAGGCCTGGCAACAGCAGCAGAATGGCAATCATCACGCCTATGGAGTTTCCAATGACGAGCCACAGCAGCGCGTGCCATGCTGCGCTCAAAAGAGGGATCGGATGGGGTTCGGATTCGACGAGCGCATCAGACTGGCGCAGGCTCATAAATCCTCCCGTCATGCATTTCGAGCAGCCGGTCGCATCGGTCTGCCAAGCCGCGATCGTGCGTGGCCATCAACAGAGTCACGCCTTCAGTAGCCGCAACATCGAGCAATAGTTCAAAGACGATTGCGCTCGTCTTTTCGTCCAGCGAACCTGTCGGCTCGTCAGCAAGCAGAATCTTTGGCCTGTTCATCAACGAACGGCAAAGTGCAGTTCGTTGGCGCTCGCCGCCGGAGAGCTTTTGAATACGCTGGCCGAGACGATGACTCAATCCCGTTCGCTCGGTTAGCTCATGCAGGCGCTCGCGCGCGACGCGCCGATCCGTTCCCGCGGCTACCGAAGGAATGAGGCAATTCTCTTCGAGTGTCAGATCGGGAATCAGGTTATGGAGTTGAAAGACAAAGCCGACTTCGTGCCGCAGTAGTCGCAATAAATCGCGCTGCCGATTGACTTCAACACTGTTTACGAAGATCCGGCCCATCTCGGGCTTATCCAATCCTCCGAACAGATGAAGAAGTGTGCTCTTGCCACAGCCGGAGGGGCCGCAGAGAGCAACGGTTTCACCTGCGGTTGCGGCGAAATCAATTCCCTTTAGCACGGCGATTGCGCCGTCGTCATAGCTCTTCCACACGTCTTCGGCGCGAAGAACTATGGGCCCGTGGCTGCTCGGTTGTGTGGTAAGGGTGCTCATTCGAAGCGAAGAGCCTCCACCGCACGAATGCGCATCGCGTACATCGCGGGATAAAGCGCGCCGGCAACGCCGGTGAGCAGAGCGAGTATGACTACGATGAACATCACGACCGGATGAATGGTCGCATCGACATATCCATCGAGCGCCGGAATCAATTTCAACCCAAATAAAGCCACGGTGCCGATAAGCAATCCGGCAAATGCGCCGAATGCTGACACAAGCGACGACTCGCCAAAGATCATTCCGGCAATCTGCGCGTTTGAAAACCCATTGACGCGCAAGATGGCGATTTCGCGAATGCGCGTGAACACCGACATGATCATGGTGTTGGCGACTCCAAGTCCGCCCAGAATCAAACCGCATCCACCCACAGCCCATGCCGTGGCTTTTAATATTTTGAACTGCGAATAGGAACGGGAAAACTCCGCATCTTCAAGGCCAATCAGGCTTGGATAATTCTGTTTGACCCTTGCTTTAAAGGCCGCAGCGTCTTCCTTATGGAGCAGCTTGATGGTAATTACAGACGAGCCCTCTTTGTGAAAGAACGCTTGCGCGGCGCCGAGCGGCATGAAGACGCCACCATCTTCAAATCCGTTCGCGGTCTTGAGAATGCCAATGACGTGAAATGTTCCGTGGCCGATGGGCACGTGGCTATCAACCGTCGCGTTCAGAAATTCAGCTGCACGCGAGCCGAGAACAACGTCGTCGCTGTTGTGAGCGAACCGGTTGCGGTCGCCAGAGATCCAGGTAGCTTTGCGGATGCGCGCGTCTTCAGGCGTTACGCCAAAGCAGGTAATGATGGGATGATCAGCGCTTGAAACGATTCCAAAAAGTACCGGGTCAGCATGAGACACCATCGGCCACTTCGCGATCTCCGCAGCTACCGATGAGGGCACATTGCTGAAAAAGAGGTCTGAGACGTTGCGTTCGAAGACGATGACTTCGCTATCGCTCGAGAGAATTCCCGAAAACATGCCGATGGCGCCTTGCAGAATTGTGACCACGGTGAGCATCGCGGCCACGCTGAAAGCAATACCTGCGATGCTGATGAACGACCGAATGCGGTGGCGTCGCAGATTGGTGAGGATCAACTTGAAGAAGATCATGACCGCTCTCGAGTACACATCTCCGCAGTCAATTCGCAGGCATTCTCAGTCACCTGGCTCAGTTCGCCTTGCAAATCGCCCCGTAGTTTTAGAAGGAATGACAGAGCCGGCCTTTTGACGAGCAGTCGCCGCAGAGTCCTGTCGCCGAGGCGCATCAGGCGCTCGAGCCGCACGACCGCTCCGTTGATTCCGATGGCTGCAGCAATGTTGGGGCGGTCCAGTTCCACGTCGCGCGAGGCAGTCTTTCCCGTTTCAGCAGCGCTTTGCAGAATGTCTTTAAGGTCGTCTACGATCTGATAGCCAAGACCCCAGCACGCCGCGATGCGCTCAAGCAGCTGCTTCTCGCGCGGCGGAGCGCCGGCAAGCATTGCCGGCAAAACCAGCGTGAGGCGAATGAGCGACACAGTCTTGCCCTGCGCAATGCGCTCTGTCGATTCAAGACTGTGCGGCAATTGCGAATAATGAAGATCGAGGCTCTGTCCATTGAGCAATCCGTCCACTCCGAGACGCGCTTCGAGATATGCCATCACCTGGGGCTGCTTTTCTTGAGGGCATCCCATGAGAGCTTGCCAGGTGAGCGCGTATGCCCGATTTACAAGAGCCAGTGCGGACAAAATCGCAGACGCCTCTCCGTGCTCGACGTGGACGCACGTCTTGCCGCGGCGCTCGACCGCATTATCCATGCACGGCAAATCATCGAAGATCAGCGAAGCTGTATGAAAATATTCGAGAGCGATGGCGAGATTATGCGCGTACTCCACCTCAAGCCCATATGCGGCCGCCACGCGCATCACCATGCGGGGCCGCACCATGCTTCCAGGATTATCGAGCACATGCCGCAAAGCTTCTTTAAAGCCGGGATCTATAAGGGTCGGCAAAGGGAGCGTGCTGCGGAAGGCATCTTCCAACACAACCGTATTCAATTTATCCAAGTCAGGATCCGCTGGCACTCTTGTCCTCGTGGCGATAAGATTCTCAATCGAGATTGGTGCACGAAACGTTATTGCAGTGGCGTAACTTGCTGCCCCGTATATAGGTAAGACGCGCGGCCAATCCTGTTTGGGAGCATTTAATCCAGTCAAACTGGATGACGTTTTGTTCATCCTTCGAGATAGCTCTAATATTGGCAAAGTCCGTGCACCTGCCTTTGTTATCAGCATATTAGATGCGCAACAGAGGCAGTTGGTCTCAATTGTGACGATAACTTGTCAGGCCTCATTCATGTCACCTTTTGCATCTCTAACCGGTTGCCCGCGATGACGTTACATAGCATTTCAGGTCGAATGCACTAATATTCCACTCATGCGACTCCTTCTGGTCGAAGACGAACACGATATTCAAGCCTTCCTGCGACGTTCGCTTGAAGAAGCGGGATACCAGGTGGACACAGCATCCGATGGCAAAACTGCCGAGCGCCTCGCTCTCGAATCACTCCCCGACATCCTGATCGTCGACCTCGGGCTACCCGACCAGGACGGCATCAACCTCATCTTGAAATTGAGACGGATGGGCATCCACGCACCCGTGCTTATCCTGTCGGCGCGGCGCTCAGTTGACGATCGGGTGCGCGGGCTTGAACAAGGCGGCGATGACTACCTCACCAAGCCATTCGCTTTGGCAGAATTACTGGCGCGGCTGCGCAATCTGCTCAAGAGAAACAGTCCCCAAAGCAGCGAAGCGACCAGGATAAAAGTGCTCGACCTTGAGTTGGATTTGTTGCGGCGCGAGGCGGTTCGCTGCGGCGAACCTTTACAACTCACACCCCAGGAATTTGTGCTGTTGGAATACCTGTGCAGGAACGCAGGGCGCGTCGTAACACGTTCGATGATTCTCGAGCAGGTGTGGGGCATGCGCATTCAACCCGATACCAACGTCGTAGATGTGCACATTTACCGCCTGCGCGGGAAGGTGGACGGCAAAGGCCAGCATCCAATGATTCGGACGCTCCGTGGAGTGGGTTATGTCCTCAAAGACCGCTAAGCCGGTGATGCACAGCGCGGCATGGCGCATTTCGCTATGGGCGACGCTTGCCTACGCCTGCGGCACGATGCTGGTCTTCCTTTTCCTTCATCGCTTCGTGGCAAATGACATTCAGCGGCGCAGCGATGCGTGGCTTGCCGGCGAGGTCGAGGTGCTCGGCGACGTGGCCGAGCGCACGCCTAAAGACGCGCTCTATGGCAGGGTGGTCGGCGAAATTGCAGAACTCGCGAGCAAAGAGGTGCCGAACAAGCTGCGGTCGGAAAGCAATTCAAACGATTCGGTTTTCTTTTTGCAAACGGGTGCTGACGGTGCTCTGCGTCTGTGGGCGGGCCCGGGAAGCGTTGCACCATATTTAACGGCGATCAGAAAAATCACGATCCTGCCTGATCGACCTACAGATCTGCAGGTCGATGGTTTGGAGATTCCGTTTCGCGTTGCATCGTTGCCCATGGAGGATGGGAGCCATATCTATCTCGGGCTCTCGGAACGCGATGAAATGCGCGTGCTTAGAAGCCTCGGATTGCGATTCTTTCTTCTATGGGCGCTGCTCGTTCTGCTCGGCTTCGGAATTGTCTTCTACACCACGAAGCGCATGTTGAGCTACGTTCGCGAGATCAGTGAAGCGGCATCGAGGATCGGGCACTCCGAGTTGAACGCACGAGTGCCCACCAACGCGCGCAATGATGAAGTGGGGAACCTCGCCCGCACGCTCAATCGCATGCTGGACCGCATCGAGAGCTCCATGCATCAGTTGCACACCATCACTGATGCCCTCGCACACGACTTGCGCAGTCCGCTGACGGCGATTCGCGGCAAGCTGGAAATGTCGCTATCGGCGGCGACTCATGGTGAACAGGCGGAGCCAATTGTGTCGGCCATTGATGAGTTGGATCGGCTGACGGAATTTCTAAACGCTTCATTGGACGTGGCTGAGGCCAGGGCGGACGCGCTGCGGCTCTCTCGCAGCGAAATCGATCTCGATGAATTGCTGCGTGTGATGATCGATCTTTATGAGCCGTCGATGTCAGAAAAGGGATTGCAGATTCGTCTGCGCGGTGGCGGCGACATGACCATCGACGCGGACGCGGCGCTGATTCATCGTATGATTGCAAACCTTTTTGACAATGAACTGAAGCACCTCCCTCCCTCATGCACTGTGACGCTGCATCTTGAATCGCGGGATGGCGTCGCTGTGCTTTCGCTTGAAGATGACGGCCCGGGATTTGCACCCGAGGTCAGTGCCAATCTTTTCGAACGGCGAGTAAAGGGAAAGGAATCGAATGGGCACGGGCTGGGTCTCGCATTTGTCGATGCGGTAGTGCGGGCTCATGGGGGGACGGTCACGGCGTCGAATCGCGAAACGTGCGGCGCGCGTATTGAACTCACACTTCCGCTGGCGTCAGCGCGTGTAATGTAAGAGTCAGGGGCGTAACAGCATGGCGGCGAAGCTCAATATCAAATACTATGTTGAACCGGATGCTGAGGCGTTGGCGCGCCGGACAGCAAATTATTTTGTTGAGATGATTGAAGAGGCGGTCGCGCGCAACGGCCAGGCGCGGATCGCGATCAGCGGCGGGTCGACGCCCAAGGCGGCCTTTCAATTGCTCGCCGATCCTAATCAGCCGTGGCGTTCGCGTATGCCCTGGGACAGGTTGGATATTTATTGGGTCGACGAGCGCTGCGTTCCGCCGGACAACGCCGAAAGCAATTACCGCATGACGCGCGAAACCCTGCTCGATAATGTGCCGCTGAGGCCAGATCAGGTGCACCGCATGGAAGGTGAATTGGAGCCGGAAGTTGCCGCGGCGCACTACGAGTCGCTGCTGCGCAATAATTTCCGCCTCGAAGGCGCAGAAATGCCGCGCTTTGACCTGGTTGCCCTGGGAATGGGCGACGACGGCCATACCGCCTCACTCTTTCCCCATACAGACGCGATTCATGCCCTTGGTCAGCTGGTTGTGGCCAATCATGTTGCTCAAAAAGATGCTTGGCGCATTACCCTCACCTGGCCCGTAATCAACCATGCCAGCTCAGTCTTCTTCCTCATCGGCGGCAAGGATAAGTCGCGGGTTCTAAAGGAGGTTCTGACGGGCCCGCGTGACCTGGAACGACTGCCCAGTCAACTGATATGGCCTGCAAGCGGTATACTCACTCTGATCCTGGATAAGGACGCGGCTGCAATGTTACCCACAACTGACGGGGAAGGCTGCGGGGTTTTGGAGAGAGAAAGATGATTTTGGCTGGGGATGTAGGCGGCACCAAGGTCCACTTGGCGCTGTATGACTTTATCGATGGCAGGCTCAAGCACGCACAGGATAAGCAATACCCGGCCAAGGAATACTCCGGGCTCGAAGAAATTGTAAAAGAGTTTCTCGGCACGGTAAGAGTAACCGCAGCCTGTTTTGGTGTGCCCGGCCCGGTGCGCGACGGTCGCCTGCGCCTCACCAACCTGCCATGGACGCTTGATAGCCGCGAGCTTTCCGCCGGACTCGGCATCGAACACGTCTTCCTAATCAATGATTTAGAGGCGAACGGCTACGGCGTCGCGGAGCTTTCTCCCGAGCAGATTTACACCCTGAGCGAAGGAGACGCGAGCCAGATTGGGAATCGGGCCCTGATCGCTGCCGGAACCGGTCTTGGCGAAGGCCTGTTGGCATGGAACGGCAGGATTCATGTTCCGTACCCGTCTGAAGGCGGACATGTGGATTATGCGCCGCGCAACGAAGACGAGATCGATCTGCTCCGCTTTTTGAAGCAGAAATACAACGGCCGCGTCAGCTATGAGCGTGTAGTCAGCGGAATGGGTTTGACCAACATTTATGAATTTCTGCTCGAGGTGCGGGGCATGGAAGAGCCGAAGTGGCTCGCCGAGAAAATCGCCGCCGTTCACGACCCCAACGGCGTGATCACCGAGATGGCGCTGTCGGCAAAGAGTGAGATCTGCGAGAAGGCACTCGACATGTTTGTCTCGGCCTACGGCGCGGAGGCCGGCAACCTGGCGCTCAAAGTGCTTTCGGTTGGCGGACTGTACGTGGGTGGAGGCATCGCGCCCAAGATTCTCGAGAAGCTCAAAGATGGCACGTTCATGAAGTCTTTTGTGGACAAGGGCAGGCTGAGCCAGTTGCTAATCAATATGCCGGTGCACATCATCCTGGATAGTGGCGCCGCCCTGTTGGGCGCTGCCGCTTACGCTGAAGCGCGCGCGGCTGAACTTAGCGGCATCTCGCCACGAGCAGCATCGCGCGTCTGACGGCGGGGCGTAGTAGAAGAAGAAAATGGCCAGCCGATTCGATCCGGCTGGCCATTTGGTTTTGCTTGGACTGACGAGTTCGATGGCGGCCAAGCCAGCGAATGTGGCCTCGAGCTGATCCACAACAGTGAGGCCTAATTCGCTGGCTTGAGGTGAGCGGTGAGGAATTCGCGGTATACGTTGCACTGCGCGCTGCGTAAATCCTTCGCTACAGCAACACTTCCATCCTGCATGAACCGTATGTAACTGTGTTCGTCGCCAAACTGGTGCCAATACGGCAAGCTATCCGAATTAGGATCGCCGGTTTTGGCGAAGTTAGTCCAGTAAGTCTCAATAAGTTCGCTGAGTTTTGTATCGACCTCGCTGAACTTACCGGCAATATTTCCTGACTTTGGAAAGTATCCGAATACATAAGGAAGGTCGGCGGAGTGCACAGCGCCATTCGACTCCTGGCCGGGAATCGCATGGGTGAATTCATATTCGTAGGTTGGGTGGTGGGCTGCGTTGTGCCACGTGGCTTGCGTAACTGATGGGCATCGAAACGCCATGTCTGCGACCCACTGATCTGCTGCTGTTCCGTACATTGCATCTGTGACGCCGTTGCCGTCGCCAGCCAACCCGTAACCCGCGAGCGCCTTGTCTGCGAAGTTTCCGGCCGCATGCGCGATGGTGACTCTCAATTCTTCGGGGGAGGCGCTGCTCCCAAACTCACGTGTCGTAGTGCCAAACAGCAATGGAATTGCCGATTCCTGACCATAGGCGAAAATTTCTGCGGGAGAACGACGAAGCACCCAACTATCAATATCAGGGCCTAGATGCGGACGCTTCGCATGATCGAAATTCGCTAGCGCCGTCAGCAATTGCGGTGCCGACAATTGGCGGAGGTACTGAATCGCTCCCGTTCCGGCTGGAGCTTTCGGATCAGCCGCCTTCAAATCCGCCGCGAGCTTTTTCCCCGTCTGCTCTGCGTCTACGAGAGTCGGCACAGGCGCGGTGAACGATGCCCCGCTCTGAGCAATTGCCTTCTGAAATAAGCCTTTCGCAGAAGAGGTCATGAGCATGCCCGTATCCATCGCCCCAGCCGACTGACCGAAGACAGTAATATTCGATGGGTCGCCGCCAAACTTAGCAATGTTTTCGCGAACCCAGCGCAGGGCGAGTATCTGGTCCATAAGGCCGTAGTTACCAGAGGCGCCGTGCGCAGACTCGGCAGTTAGTTCCGGATGGGCAAGAAATCCGAAGATGCCCAGCCTGTAATTAACTGTAACTAGTAGAACTCCGTGATTCACCAGCGTTCCATCTTTATAGAGCCCACTCGATGCCGTGCCGCCCTCGTTGGCACCACCGTGAATCCAGAACATGACGGGCAGTTGTTTCGTGACCGGCCAGGCGGGCACGATGACGTTAAGAAAGAGACAATCCTCTTTGCCGGTTTCAGCGTCGTGCCGGTTCCAGTCTCCAAGTGCAGGCTGGGCGCACGGCGCTCCGAAAGCAGTGGCATCGCGCGTGTTATCCCAAGGTTTCGGAGGCAATGGCTCATGCCAGCGCAGCGCGCCGATGGGTGGTTGGGCGTAGGGGATTCCCAGAAACTCAGCGCCACCGCCGCGCCGCGCAACGCCCTGAAGTCTACCGTCCCGAGTCGGCACGGCGAGAGAGTCGTCGGCAGCCGCGCTGACTCGCAGGGTAGAAAAGATGACCACGATAAGAATCAAAAATGCGATTGAATTATGGCGCGTAGGTGATCCGCAGGAAGTTTTGCTCACCAAGTCTCCTTGATCGAAACATAAAGCGGAATTCTACCAATCAAGCGTGCAGTTGGCATGGTCACAATCGCCGATGGCCTTATGCCCTGCTATCCGCGCCGTGTGTTTGCGGCTATGCTGAAAGTGCATTCGGGCGGCCGCCATGAGCTTTAGTCATACGATAGGAAATACTGGCTACGCATTTGCCACGTTGCGCGATCTGCTGGCCAAAGCAACGCCACTGCGCAGCGGAGATGTGTTGGCGGGCGTGGCTGCGCACAGTGCGGTTGAGCGCGTAGCAGCGCAATATGCGTTGGCCGATTTGCCGCTCGCGCACTTCCTTACTGAACCTGTCGTTCCCTACGAAGACGATGAAGTTACGCGGCTCATCCTCGACACGCACGATGCCTCTTGTTTTGAGCCTGTGCAGACGCTCACCGTTGGGGAGTTGCGCGACTGGCTGCTTTCGGATGAAGCAACGCCGGAACGGCTGGCAGCGCTTGCGCCCGGCATGATGCCTGAGATGGCTGCCGCAGTGAGCAAGCTCATGCGCGTGCAAGACCTGATTGCCGTGGCGGCTAAAATTCGCGTCGTAACGCGCTTCAGGTCAACCGTAGGATTGCGCGGTCGATTGAGCGCGCGCCTGCAGCCGAATCATCCCACCGATGACCTGGCCGGTATTGCGGCATCGATACTCGACGGACTGTTACTTGGCTCAGGCGATGCGGTAATCGGTATCAATCCTGCGGGAGACAGCGTCGCAGTCACCACAAAATTGCTGCAACTCATCGATGCATTGCGCGTGCGGTTTCAGATACCCGTGCAGAGTTGCGTGCTGGCGCACGTGACGACACAACTGGCAGCGATCGAGGCAGGTGCACCGGTCGACTTGATCTTCCAATCGATTGCGGGAACAGAAGCGGCGAACCGCAGTTTTGGCGTGAGCCTGTCATTGTTGGCAGAGGCGCAGGATGCCGGGCGGTCGCTGCGTCGGGGTGCATTGTGCGCTGACGGCCACGTTGGCGAAAACATTATGTACTTCGAAACCGGACAGGGCTCGGCGCTGTCGGCCGACGCGCATCGCGGAGTGGATCAGCAAACGCTAGAAGCCCGCGCGTACGCGGTGGCTCGCTGCTTCAATCCAATGCTCGTGAATACCGTGGTTGGATTTATCGGGCCAGAATACCTGTACGATGCGAAGCAGATTACGCGCGCGGGTCTCGAAGATCATTTTTGCGGCAAGTTGCTTGGGCTGCCCATGGGCTGCGATGTGTGCTACACCAACCACGCCGAGGCAGACCAGGACGACGTGGATGCCCTCCTGACTCTGTTGGGCGCAGCCGGCGTCAACTACATCATGGGCGTGCCTGGAGCGGACGACGTGATGCTTCACTACCAGAGCACCAGCTTTCACGATGCGCTCTATCTGCGCCGTATTCTGGGCCTCCGTCCGGCCCCGGAATTTGAGGCGTGGCTCGCGGGGGACGGCTTCAAACAATTAGCCTTCGAAGCGCATCATCCCGAGAGGCTGTTGAACGCATGAGCGGCCTTGTTCCCTCATTGCTGCGCGAGCAGTTGCGCGCCCTTACTCCCGCGCGTGTCGGACTTGGCCGCACCGGCGTGAGCCTTGAAACGCGCGATCTGCTCGATTTTCAGCAAGCGCACGCGCAGGCGCGCGACGCTGTGCACGCGCGCCTTGATACATCAGCGCTGCTGAAAGAAATCAGCGGCATTTTCGGGGGCGAAATTCTGTGCCTGCATTCTGCCGCCGCAGACCGTGCTACCTATTTGCAGCGACCCGACCTGGGCAGAATCCTCGACGAGCCGAGCAGGGCGGCACTGGCCGCGATTGCGCAAACACGGCACGATGCGTACGATTTGGTATTCATCGTGGCTGATGGACTCTCGGCGTTGGCTGTTGAGCGACACGCGCCTCCGCTGCTCAAAGAGATTCTGCAGCGCCTCGAAAGCTGGCGGATCGGGCCGATCTGTGTTGTAGAGCAAGCCCGCGTGGCCATTGGCGATGCGATAGGCGGGATGCTGGGCGCGCAAATGTCTGTGGTGCTCGTCGGCGAACGCCCAGGACTTAAGTCCCCTGATTCGCTGGGAGCTTACCTTACATGGATGCCGCAGCCTGGCCGCACCGACGCAGAGCGCAACTGCATTTCGAATATTCGCAGCGAGGGCTTGAGTTATAGCCAGGCTGCCAGCCAACTCGCGTTTTACCTTAAGCATGCGCGCAAGCGCCAGCTCACTGGGGTAGCGTTGAAGGCAGCAAATCACTCGATTGAGGGGCTCGAATAGAGAATGAAGCGATGGTTGCAGCGCATGATATTGGTCGCAGTCGCCGGTTTTGTTGCGGTCTACGGAGGTGACTGGGCCGTCTATCAATTGCGCGGCTCACCGCAGGCCAAAGTTTCGGTCAGCCGTACCCTCACGATTCCGCTCAAAGGCAACAAACAGGAGTTTGATTATCTCGGAACGGTGGACGTGCCTTGCTCTGTTTCCTTGTTCCCGCAAGGCGGCGAAAGCCCCTGCTGGCATCTGCGCCGCAATCCGACCCAGAATACGCAGATGTAGCGTTCGCTAGACAGGATGGTGCCTGGACCAGCAATCACATGCGAAAGTGATGGGAATCACACGCTGAAAACAAACGTCTGGGTAGTATCGACAAATCTCGTCTACCTTCGAGGAAATATGTACAGCCGCACGCAAAACGACAATGGCACCTACGATACTCGCTGCCTCCACTGCTTCATGACTGTTGCCTCATCCGTAGAAACGGATCAGGACCTGGTCCGCCTGGAAGCAGCGCACATGTGCCCGGAGAGAGCGCTCGCCGATCTGCTTGCCGGCTCGAAGGCTGACGCCATGATTCCGATCGTTCAATAGCCAGCTGTGAGATTTAGTGGGAAATATAAATAGGCGAACATGCGATGGATAGCCGCGTAGGACTCGGTTACTTCGCGGCCGGTGTTGGCAGAGCATCGGGGTGTGGGCTCATTTTGTGCAAAAGATCGGCATTTTCCGATTTATGCAGGTTGCTGGCCTTGTCAAACTCTGCCTTGGCTTCATCCTTTTTCCCCATGGCTTTGTAAAGACGACCAAGCCGCCAATGCACATCGACATCTTCAGGAGCGAGTTTGGCAGCCTGCTTCAGTTCTCGCAATGCGTCGTCCTGGCGGCCCGCATCTGCATACAAAATCCCGAGGTCGAGATGCGGCAGTGACAAGTTGGGAGCGACTCGCACCACATTTTCCAGCAGAGTTCGCGCCGCTTCAGGATTGTTCAACTGCAGGTGGGTGTCGCCGAGATACGCTTGCGACTGTGTGTGGTTTGGATTGTTGGCTAATTCAGCCTGAAACTCCTTGATTGCTTCCGGATACTGCTTCTGTGTCCACAGCAGGTAGCCGAGTCCGAAATGGGCATCGGGCTGATTTGGGTTCGCTTTCACCGCGGCACGGAATTGTTGAATGGCAGCGTCATAGTCCTTCATTTCGTCTTCCGCCTCGCCGGCCAGCATATCCACTTCGGCAGAATCCGCATTCAACAACAGCATCTCGTGGTAGACGTCGAGAACACATTGATATTGCTTTGACCACAGACAACTGTGGGCCAGTGCAAGGCGCAGTTGTAGATTTTGAGGATCGTGCGCGGCTGCCTCTTTTAGATAAGGTGCCGCTTCGGCGAACTGACCAAGGCCATAGTGAGACATTCCCAGAAGAATGGTCATGCGCTGCGCCTCAGGTGATCCCGCAGGTTGGTTCTTGAGCAAGGGCTTGAATTCCGCGATCGCTTCTTTGAGGTCGCCTGCCTTGAACAATGCCAGGCCCAGGTTCAGGCGTAAACCGGGAAGAGTGGGTTTGAGCGCCAAGGCTTTGCGATAGAGGGGAACGGCTTCTTTGTAATGCTCCTGGCGCGCTTCGAGCAGCCCCAGATGCGCATAGGACTCTGCATCGGCGGGGTGTGTTGTGAGCACCGCTCGCCATGCTATCTCCGCCTCGAAGTTTTTGCCCTGCTGCTCGAGCGCAATCGCGGTTTGGCGCTGGCTGGGCGCAGCAGTGTTGGTTTGGGCGAGACACATTGAAACTGTCATCGCCAAAGCCAGACTACTCGCCAGCTGTACGGTCTTCTTCACGCTCGTCCCTGGGTTATTTTGTCTGATTCGCAGCACTGCAGTTGATTTTCGCGCGACGCGCCTGCTTGAGGCAATTGAGCAAAAAAAAGGCGCGACAGTTTTACCTGTCGCGCCTCAATTGACCGTTGACCTAGAAAACGAACTTGCCTGCTAGTTCGAAGGTTCTCGGGTCTTGCACACCGCTGACTTCGCCAAAGTCGCTTCCATTGACGTTGTTGTGGAAGCCGTTGAACTGGGTGTGGTTGAAAGTGTTATACGTCTCGGCGCGGAACTCGAAGTGAGCACGTTCGCCGAAAGCAAACGACTTGTAAAGGTTGGTGCCGAAGTTGGTGCGTCCGGGGCCTACAACGATGTCCCTGCCGGCATTGCCGAAGCCGAGGTTGGGGCCGCCATTCCAAGCCTCTACAGGCTGTGAGAAGCCAGCGTTTGAAACCCACTGGTAGACGCCTTTGGAATCCTTGGCCTTCGGATATTGAACCTTGCCTGTGAAGTTGGGACGGATGGTGTAGTTGCCACCAAGTCCGACGCTGTCGGAACCGCCGTCGCTGGGAGCATTGCTGCCCGCCCACGGCATGCCGGTTTCGGAAATGACGGTACCCGAGACTTCCCATCCGCCGAGAATGCTGTGGCTGAAGCCGCCGGAGTGCGCGAATATGGGCAGCTTGTACACATAATTCATATTGAGAATGTGGCGGCGGTCGAGGGAGCCGGAGCCCTTGTCGTATTTCAGGTTGAACGGATTGGTGGCGGTGTTGAGATCGGCGCTGCCTACTTCATCATCGATCTGGTGCGAATAGGTGTAATCGATTTCGAAGCTCAGACCATGCCGGCTCTGCTGACGCAACCCAACCTGCAGGCTGTTGTAGCTGGTGGTTGCGATGTTGGTTTCCTGGCTGATACCGGTGAATCCGGGATAGGTCCTGAGCAGCGCGTTCTGCGCGCTGGTGAGTTTACCGGCGCCGGCTATCTTTCGAGTCGCCATCGGCGTGCTGAGCGGGAACGGGTTGATCGGAAAAATGACGTTCTGGTGCCATCCGAGGTTGCCCACGTATTGTGTCACAGCGATCAACGACGGCAGGACTTCACGTTGAACACCGATGCTGAATTGCGCCACGCCAGGAGCGGGATAGCGCGTGTCGATCGTCGTCATGCCCTGGGGTACTGTAGGCAGACTGGTGGTGGAGAGTGAGCTGCCCGTCTGCCAGCTGGCAAAGGGGTCGCTGAAGATTGTATTGCTGACGCCCGGCGTATTCGAGAACGGAGCCGCGGTCGCAATGTTGTAAACGTCGTTGCCCTGCATGCGCTCAAAGAATGTGCCGAAGCCGCCGCGCAGGACGGTCTTGCCATTTCCTGTGAGGTCATACGAGAAACCCAACCGTGGCATGTAGGTCTTGAAGAAGTTTGCCGTCATGCCCCGCGGCGTGCCGTTCTGGCCTGCAATGGTTACGCCATTCAGATAGAACTGCGCACCTTGGAAAGTCTGGAGGCCCTGACTCACGACAGGGCAATTGGCGGTGACCGCGGTGCAGAACGCGCCGGTGGTTGGATCGAGCGTCGGTGTCAGTGCGGCCTGATATTGTCTGGGATCGAAACTGGCTAGCCTGTTGTTCCGTTCCCATGCATGCGGCAGTGCGTCGTAACGGATGCCGTACTGAAGGCTAAGGCGCGGATTGATGTGCCAGTTGTCTTCAGCGTATGCGGAGAGGGTCTGGTTGACGTAATGACGAATGTCCTGCGTCTGGAGTTGCGAGTAGCCGGTGCTGAGGCCCATCAGGAAATCGATATAAGAATCACCTGTGAGACCGGCAGTATTCGGATGCGCAGGCGTATCGGACGTTGCAGCCGTCCAGCCGTCATTGAAGTTGAAGTAGCCGTTGGTATTGCCGAATAGTTGCTGATTCTTGATGTAGCGGTTGTATCCGCCGCCAAATTTCATGGCATGTTTGCCGTGCGATACGGAGAGACCGAAGACCTCAGCGTAATCAAACGCGGCGTTTTTCCAGGGCTGAGACCACGGATCAAATGCTGTTCCATAGGAGCCGAGGTTTACGCTGGGCAGACGGTTGAGCGCATCTGCCGATTGCGGGAAGAAGGACGTTCCCGTCCAGCCCGAAGGCTTGGCGTAAGCAGTGCCCGAGGGAGCAATGACGATTTTGTTGCCGTCAAAATTGAATGCGGCCTCAAGCAGCACGTTAGGTGTCAGCGTGCCGGTCAACTTGATCACAGAGCTCCAGGACGGATTGCTGAAATTGGAGCCAACTGTTGGATAGCTATCTCCGCTCCACATCGAGGTGGCATACGTCTGGCTCACCGAGTCGCCGATGTAGTGGCCAAACAGTTGCCATTTGTCATTGATGTTGTGGTCGATGCGGAATAGATCTTCGCGCACATTCGTCGGCTGCTTGCTCGAGATTGAGATCAAATCGCCTGCTACGTTCGCCTTGGGAATTGCGCCTACTGACATCAACTGCAGAGCGGCGGTATCAAGGAACAGGTTCGCAGGGATGACGCTGTTCGGGAACGGCT
>ODAK010002205.1_pt1 | contig 20593 bp, 17 predicted proteins | sample 1539591 | NCBI WGS metagenome assembly ODAK01 (sample SAMEA3539303, study PRJEB22396) | soil metagenome | biome: tundra; feature: field; material: soil | place: USA | collected 2010-05 | depth 0.15 m | reverse complement strand
CCGGATCAGGGAGCGCAGCGCAGGCCGCGCGCTGACCGTCACGGCGACCATCGGCTTCTCCTCGCTCTGGCTGATTCCACGGCTCACCGATTTTCGCAACCAGCGCCCCGAGATCGACATCCGCATCTCTGCGAACAACAAGATGCTCGACCTTGCGCGCGAAGGCATAGAAGTGGCGATACGGTATTGCGAAGCGAAGGCGGCGCCGGAAGGCGCGATAAAGCTTTTCGGCGAAGTAGTGTTGCCGGTGTGCAGCCCGAATCTGGTCACGCACAAGGCGCCGCTAGCTAAGCCCGAGGATCTGCGCCATCACGTGCTGCTGCACTACGAACGGCCCGAAGGCATCACGCCCTGGCTCAGTTGGACGGTGTGGCTGGAAACGATGCAACTGGGGCGACTGAAGCCCGCCGGATCGCTGCGCTTCAGCCAGTACGACCAGACGATCCAGGCAGCGATCGACGGCCAGGGAGTGGCACTCGGCACCAGTCCGCTGGTGCGGCAAATGATCAAGCAAGGCAGGCTGATCGCCCCGTTGGAGAAGAAATTCGAGTCGGCGCGGGCGTATTACTTGGTGATTTCCGCGGAAGCGGCCAAGCGGCCGGAGGTGAAGGAGTTCGCCGACTGGTTGATGCGCCAGGCGAGGGAGGAATCGCGCAGCCGCAGCGCCTGTCACCGGAAGCCGATGAAGCGCTGACGCTACTCCGGTTTCATCCCCGCTTCGCGAAACGCGCGCCCCCAGGCATCGAGCTGCTGCCTGGTGAAGCTCCCGAGTTCCTCGGGAGTCGAGCCCGAGAGCTGCACACCCTGGCGTTCGATCTGCTCGCGCATCCCCGGAAGCTGCATGGCCGCATTGAACTCCCTGTTCAGCCGCGCAACGATGTCGGGCGGCATGCGGGCCGGACCGTACAGCGAGACGAAGGTCGCGACGCTGAACGGCGCCATGCCGGCTTCCACCGTGGTGGGAATCTCCGGCAGGAGCGCGCTGCGCGTGGACAGCAGGATCGCAAGCGGGCGCAGCTTTCCTTCCTTGATGTGCGCGAGCGTGGAGGCGGGCGTCGCGAAGGTGAAGTGCGTGCGGCCGGCCAGCACGTCGACGATCGTCGGTGCTTCGCCCTTGTAGGGGATGAGGACCATATCCGTGTTGGTCGATGCGCGCATCTGCGCGAACACGAGCTGGCCGACGCTGCTGAAGCTGCCGAAGTTCAGCTTGCCGGGGTTCGCCCGCGCGTACGCGACCAGCTCCGCCACCGACTTCACCGGCAGGGACGGATTGACTACCAGGACGAAGATGTAGCGCCCGATATCCGCGATCGGCGTGAAGTCGGTCAACGGGTCGAAGGGCGGATTCTTGCGCAGCAGCGGCACTTGCATCATCGGCGTGTTGGAAGCGAGGAACACCGTGTAGCCGTCCGGCGCCGCCTTCGCGACCACTTCCGCCGCGATGGCGCCGTCGGCGCCGGGCCGGTTTTCCACCAGCACCGGCTGCCCCATCGACTGGGTCAGCGCCTGTCCCAGAAGGCGCGCTGCCGCATCGGTCGCGCCGCCCGCGGGAAACTGGAGGACGATCCGGATGGGCTTGGACGGGTACTGCGCCGCGGCAGGCGCCGCGGCAAGCGCGGCGATGGCGATTGCGCCGGCCAGTGCGATCACGTTCTTGATCATGCTGCCTCCTGGAATCGCATAGCCGCCGCGGCGCAAGTGCGCCTGAGCATCGCCGGCCCGCAGCCGCTGCGTGAAATCGCGCAGCGCCGGATCGGGCTCCAGCCCGATCGCGCGCCGGTAACGATGCCGCCGCCGCGCGTTGTCGCTAAGTGCTGACGCGCCGGAGCGCTATCTCGCCTTCGGCCAGAGCACGCCCTGCGCCCCGGCGATGACGGTGCCGATGCCCTTGTTGACGAAGCGCTGCACGCGCTTGCCCTCGTAGGTCTCGGTGGTGTAGAGGTTCCCCTTCGAGTCGGCGGCGATGCTGTGCACGCCGAAGAACTGCCCCGGCTGGCGGCCGCCGTCGCCGAAGTTGGTGATCTCCTCCAGGGTCTCGCGCAGGATCACGCGCACCTTCTCGTTGGTGCCGTCGGCTAAGAAGATGTAGCGCTGCTCCGGGTCCTTGGAGAACGCGATGTCCCAGGCCGAGCCCGAGCCCAGCGTCTCCTTGGCGAAGAACGCCTCCTTGACGAAGCTGCCGTCGGGGCGGAACACCTGCACCCGGTCGTTGGCGCGGTCGCATACGTAGACCAGCCCGTCGTTGGTGCGCTCGACGCAATGCACCGGGTTGCGGAACTGTTGGGCTGGCGGCGCCTTGGGATCGTATTTGCCCAGATTGGCATCGTCAGGCTTGTTGCCGTAGGCGCCCCAATAGCGCTTCATCTTGCCGGTGTCCGCGTCGAGCACGGCCACGCGCTTGTTGAGATAGCCGTCGGCGATGTAGGCCTCGTTGGTCTTGGGATCGACCCAGATCTTGGCCACGCGGCCGAAGTTTTCCAGGTCGTTGCTGCCGGCGTTCTTGCCGTAGCGGCCCATCTGCATCAGGAACTTGCCGTCGCGGGTGAACTTGAGCACCTGCGCGTCCTTGGGGCCGTTGCCGCCGATCCACACATTGCCCTTGTAGTCCACGTGCACGCCATGGTTGGAGTCCGGCCACTCGTAACCCGGCCCGGGACCGCCCCAGGCGCGCACCAGGTTACCCGCCTGGTCGAATACCAATACCGGCGGCGCCGCCGTGCAGCACTCGCCCACCTTCAGGTCGAGCGCTTTCTCGTTGTCGTTCAGGGTCGCCGCGCCGCGATGGATGATCCACACGTGGTCCTGGTCGTCGACCCATACGCCGATCACCATGCCGAGCAGCCAGTGGTTGGGCAGCGGCTTGGGCCAGAGCGGATCCACCTCGAACATCGGCGCCTGCACCGTGCGCGCCTGCGCTTCGGCCTTGTTCTCCAGCACGGCCTGGCCGACACCGAGCGCGACGATGAGCGCGGCAAGGCCGGCGCCTGCGTACAACTTGCGTCTGGATTTGATGGAGTCCATATTTTCTCCTCCTGTTGATTTGGTCGTGCGCGCCGGTCGCCGAGTGCATCCCGCCCGGACGCACCGCAGCGCGCGTCGAGTGCGTCGGACGATTATACGCAGACTCGTTTGCGCTTGTCAGGCGGCGTCCCGGCCAGTACGCTACGGCCGGGCCCGCTCCGGGCCCACACCAGGGAAAACACGGCCGTGCAGCCTTACCCGACCACACGCTTCCTGCGCCGCCTTGCGGCGATGCTGCCGCTGCTGCTGGCCGCGCTCTCGCCATGGTGCGCGCAGGCCCATGACATCCCCAACGACGTCAAGCTGCAGGTATTCCTGAAACCCGCCGGCCGGCAATTGCAGTTCCTGGTGCGGGTGCCCCTCGCGGCGATGCAGGAAGTGGATTTTCCGCGGCGCGGACCGGGTTACCTCGACCTCGCGCGCGCCGATGCCGCGTTGCGCACCGCGGCCAACCAGTGGCTGGCCGACAATATCAGCATCTACGAGGAGGACCAACGCCTCGCCTACCCGAGGCTGGTCGACGCGCGCGTGTCCTTGCCCTCGGACAAGTCCTTCGCCGACTATGGCAAGGCGCTCGCGCACGTGACTGGCCCGCGCTTGCCCGATACGCTCGATCTTTACTGGAATCAGGGCCTGCTCGACGTGCTGTTCGAGTTTCCGATCCAGTCCGACCACGCCGCGTTTTCCATCCATCCGCGCTTTGCCCGCCTCGGGCTGCAGGTCGTCACCACCGTGCTGTTCCTGCCGCCTGCGGGCGCCGCGCGCGCCTTCGAATTCCACGGCAATCCCGGCCTGGTTCGGCTCGATCCGCGCTGGCACCAGGCCGCCCTGCGCTTCGTCGAATCCGGCTTCCTGCATATCCTCGACGGCAAGGACCACCTGCTGTTCATACTGTGCCTGGTCATCCCGTTCCGGCGCCTCTCCACCCTGGCCCTGATCGTCACCGCCTTTACCGTGGCGCACTCGATCACGCTGATCGCCGCGGCCTTCGGCGCAGCGCCGGGCGGCCTGTGGTTCCCGCCCCTGGTCGAAACCCTGATTGCGGTCTCCATCGTCTACATGGCGCTGGAGAACATCGTCGGCAGCAACCTGCGCCGGCGCTGGCTCATCGCCTGCGCCTTCGGCCTGGTGCACGGCTTCGGCTTCTCCTTTGCCCTGCGCGAGACGCTGCAGTTCGCAGGCTCGCACCTGCTGACCGCACTCCTGTCGTTCAACCTCGGCGTCGAACTCGGCCAGTTGCTCGTGCTGGTGCTGCTGGTGCCGCTGCTCGATTTCGCGTTCCGGCATATCCTCCCCGAGCGCATCGGCATCATCATTATCTCGGCGCTGGTGGCCCACACCGGCTGGCACTGGATGCTGGAGCGCGGCGAGCGCTTGAGCCAGTTCCCCTGGCCCGCGCCGGACGCGGCCACTCTGGCAAGCGCGATGCGCTGGCTGATGGGGGCGCTTATCCTGGCCGCTCTGGTTTGGCTGCTGCGCGCCCGCGGCGGCAGGAAGCGGAAAGACATGGAGGACTCGAAGACGAATAATGGCATTTGACAGGGGTGCAGGGCGCGAAGATACTTCTTCGGCGCGTGCGCTTGAATTTCCTATCATGTCGTAAGCAGTTTTCCATCAATGACGAGGGGCATATGAAAAATTTTCTAGTTGGGCTGGTCGCGGTTGCGTGTTTCCCTGCTGCGCTGATGGCGCAGGAAAAGATCAATCCCACCGACCCGCAGCCGACCTGCACCATGTGTCCGGGCACAGTCATCCCGCTGTCCGAGCTCGAGGCCTATACGAAGAAAGCCATGGCGGAACGGCTTATCGACCAGCAAATGAGGGATATCGACATTGGAAAGGCTCATGTCGGCATCGGCATGGTCTACCGCGGGAAGCTGGACAAGCCCAGCCCTGACTCGGTCGCCGAACATGACCAGGTGAGCGAGGTCTACCACGTCATCTCCGGCTCGGCCACCATCGTCCTGGGTCCGGATATCGTCAACAGGCAGCGGCGTCCGGCGACGCAGCGGACCGTGGTCGAGTTCAACGGGCCGGGGAACAACGGATCGGATATTCGGAACGGCGTGGCCCATCAGATCAAGGCTGGAGACGTCCTGGTCATTCCGGCGGGCACGGGCCACTGGTTCACCAAGATCGACGATCACATCAACTACCTGATGATTCGCTACGATCCCGACAAGGTCACGCCCCTCAGGGGCGAGGCGCAGTCGAAGGATTACTTGTCGAAGCCCGCGCCGCGCTAAGCCGGTGCATCAGCTTGCCCCGGTGCAACCTGGCGACGTTGGTTAGAAGTTAACCGCGCATGCCTTGCGGTCTGCCTTGGCGGCATACATGGCTTTGTCCGTCTTCCGCAGAGCGTCCAACGTTGATTCCGGTGCCTGTTCCCAAGGCGTGCATCCGATACTGGCGGTGAGGGCGAACGCGGCGTCAGCCATCCGGCTCGCAATCATCGTGGAGAGTTGCTGGCATAGGGAACTGCAATCCGCTGCCCCCGTACTTACGCGCGGTCGGCGTTCCCGTGTCTGCGGCGGACATGTAATAGTTTGTAAAACCACTGTCAACGTTGCCGTGGCAGGTGTTTAATGCACTCCGGATTCACTCGGGGAGCCGGTTCCGAGACATAAATCGACAAGCACGGCCGCCGCGGCAGTTCACAGTAATCAGGGGCGGCGCGGCGCCCGTTTTCATTTTGCACAAATGTCGGCAACATCATTTTAGAGGTTAGCAATGCGTGGAACAATGCGGCAACTGGGGCTCCTGGCGCTCGGCATATTCGCGGGCGTAATTATTTCGCTCAATTTCCCCGCGGTTGCACAACCCGGAGAATCGGGACCGCTGCCGATTGAAGAACTGCGCGCGTTCGCCGAGGTGTTCGGGCGCATCAAGAGCGACTACGTCGAATCCGTCGACGACAAGAAGCTCATCACCCAAGCCATTTCGGGCATGCTCGCGGGGCTCGACCCGCATTCGGGTTATCTCGACAAGGAAGAGTTTCGTGAGATGCAGGTCGACACGCGCGGCGAGTTCGGCGGCCTCGGCATAGAAGTCGGAATGGAAGACGGGTTCGTCAAGGTGATCTCCCCCATAGACGATTCGCCGGCATCGCGCGCCGGCATCAAGCCGGGTGATCTGATCGTCAAGCTCGGCGACGCCTTCGTCAAGGGCATGACTATGAACGATGCGGTCGAGCGCATGCGCGGCAGTCCCGGCACGCCGATAACGCTTACGATCGCGCGCAAGGGCGAAGACAAGCCGCTGGTGTTTACGCTCAAGCGGGAGGTGATAAAAGTTCAAAGCGTGAAATCGAAACTGCTTGAGCCGGGGTATGCCTATTTCCGTATCGCGCAGTTCCAGGACCCCACCGGAGAAACTCTCGCCGAGGCCATCCGGACCGTGTTCAAGCAGAACCAGGGGCCGATGAAGGGCATCGTGCTCGATTTGCGCAACGACCCGGGCGGATTGCTCACCGGCGCTGTTGCGGTATCGGCGGCATTTCTGCCGAAGAATGCGCTGGTGGTCTACACCGATGGCCGCACCGAAGACGCGAAGATGCGCCTCACGGCAAGCCCGAAGAATTATCTGCCCGAGGGCGCGCAAGACTATCTGTCCACACTGCCGCCGGCGATCAAGGGCGTGCCGATGGTGGTGCTCGTCAACGGCGGCTCCGCGTCAGCCTCTGAAATCGTCGCCGGCGCATTGCAGGACCACCAGCGCGCGGTGATCATGGGCACGCAAACGTTCGGCAAAGCGTCGGTGCAGACGGTGCTGCCGCTCGGCGACGGCACCGCGATCAAGCTGACTACCGCGCGCTACTACACGCCCAATGGCCGCTCGATACAGGCCAAAGGCATCGCGCCGGACATCGCGCTCGACGACGGCTCGCGCGGCGATACCGATCTCAAGGTGCGCGAAGCAGACCTCAGCAAGCACCTGATCAACGATCGCAATCAGGACCAGGCGCCCGTCGCCGCCGTCCCGACCGGCAATGCGTTCAATTTCACTCCGGCGGCACGTCCGCAGGGCGTGGATGAAAAAGACCTCAAACCCGAGCCCGGCGAAGTCGTCGCCAGGAGCGATTATGAGCTGGCGCAGGCGATTGCGTTCCTCAAGAGCCGCGGCGCGGTGCGCGCCAGGGTTAACTGACAAATTCAACAAGGCTCTATCCCTGCCCTTCGCCGGTCGTGCGCAGCCTTGCGCTTGCGATCGCGCATCTGAACGGCGCCACCGGGGCGACTTTTGCGCGCAGGAAGGCGCTGAGCGTGCGCCGGGCCATGCAGGATGGGATGTATTGCGAAGAAGGCGGGCGCGCGCTCAAAGAGACGGGTGAGGCGGCATGAGGGCGGCCACAGGCGCGCGATTCATCTCGATCGACATCGTGCCCCCCGACGCGGTCCCTTTAAACGAAGCGGCGGTCGATGCAACAGCAGTCCGGATGGAATCGGCAGCCTTACCGCACGATGCGCCGCTGGGCGGAGCGGGTCGCCACCACGACGCCGATCAGAATCGTCGCGATTCCGGCGGCATGGAAGCCCTGGAAGCTCTCGCCAAGGAAGACGATCGCAAGCAGCGTGCCAAAAGCGGGCAGCAGATGCAGTGTGAATCCGGCTGCGTTGGCTCCGACGACCGCCACGCCGCGGTTCCAGCAGATGAAGGCGCCCACCGATGCAGCAAGTGCGACGTAGAGCACGCCGGCGGCTTCTTCCCCTGCCGGCAGGCGCAGCGGCGCCTGCAGCGCACCCAGCACGAGCACCGGTGTGAGCAGCGCCACGCCTGCGACCGAAATCAGGAACAGAAACAGCACGCCGCCGAGCTCCGGCGGGCGGCGCTTGAGCAGCACCGAATAGATCCCCCACACCGGCATGGCGAGCAGGATCCACGCATCCCCCGCATGCAGTTCGAGCTGCAGCACGCGAGCGGGCTCGCCACGCGCAAGAATGATCAGGATTCCCGCTAGCGAGATCAGCATTCCGGCGATCTGGCCGCGGCTCGCGCGCTCGCGCTCGATTACCCAAGAACAGAGCAGCATGAACATCGGCGACGAGGAGTTGAGCAGCACGGCATTCACCGTCGTCGTCGTCCTCAGGCCGACATAGACCAGCGTCTGGAACAGCGCGACGCCGGTGAGCGCGAGCAGCAGCAGCAGGCCCGCACTGCGCCGGATCGCCCCTCGGTTTGCCGCGATTGCCGGCATTGCGAACGGCGCCAGGACCAGTGCCGCGATCAGCCAGCGCCAGAAATTGAGCGTGACGGGTTCGATCGAGTCGCGCAGCGCCCGGCCGATGACCCAGTTTCCGGCCCAGAAGAGGTTCGAGAGCGCAAGGAGCAGGAACGCCGTCATGCGCGAAGCAGTCACCGCTGCATGAGCAGTCTGATTGGACATGGCGGGCAGAGTATACAATCTTTCCCGGCACGCGCCGTTCGCCGGATCGCTTGTCTTCCAGCGCACGCCTGGAATGCGGCCGATCTCGATCGCATGGCGCCAGGAAGGCGCCGTTCGATCCCCGCTCGCGGGCCGAAGTCATTGGTATCGAAGCGCGTCGATTGGCTTGAGACGCGCCGCCTTGTTGGCCGGGTAGAAGCCGAAAAAGATCCCCACCGCGGCGGCCACGCAGAACGCGAGCATGATCGAGGCTCCGGTGATCACCACGGCAAGCTTCGCCATCATGTTGGCCACCACTGCGGCGCCCACACCGAGGATCACGCCCACGAGGCAACCGATGACCGAAATGATGATCGCCTCGAGCAGGAACTGGAGCAGGATGTCGCGTTCCCTCGCGCCGATGGCCACGCGGATGCCGATTTCGCGCGTGCGCTCGGTCACCGAGACCAGCATGATGTTCATGATGCCGATTCCGCCCACCAGCAGCGATATGGAGGCGATCGCGCCGAGCATGAGCGACATGACCCGGGTCGTTTCCGCCTGCGCGTTGGCGAGCGCGGTCAGGTTGCGAATGTCGAAGTCGTTGTCCGTCCGGTCGGGCAGGTGATGGCGCTGGCGCAGGAGCTGCGCCATGTCCCGCTCCGCCGGCGCCATCGCCTGCGCCGAGACGGCCTGCGCCATGATGAAGCGCACGGTGCCCGGAAACTGGCTGCCGAATACTTTTCTCTGCGCCGTGGTCACGGGAATCAGCGCGGTATCGTCCTGGTCGCGCCCGTCCAGGCTCTGGCCCTTTGCGGCCAGCACGCCGATCACCTGGAAGGGGCTTTGCTTGACGCGTATGGTCTTGCCTACCGGGTCTTCATCGACGAACAGGTTCTTTACCACCGTCTTTCCCAGCAAAACGACGCGGGTTCCGGCGCGCACGTCCGATTCGGAGAAGGCATTTCCGGAAATGACCGGCCAGTCGCGCACGTCGAGGTAGCTCGGCGTCGTGCCCATGACGGAGGTCGCCCAGTTGTTGGGTCCGTAAACCAGTTGCGCACCGCCGGGAGCGACCGGTGCCACGGCGCCAATGGAGGGAAGTTCGGCGATCGCGTCGGCGTCGCCGGTGGTCAGCGTCGGAGTCGCGCCGCTGCCCAAGCGCACGCCGCCCGACGTGGTCGAGCCCGACAGGACGATGAACAGGTTGCTGCCCATCGATGCGATCGACTGGTCCACCATGAACTGGGCTCCCTGGCCGACCGCCATCATCATGATCACCGCGGCCACGCCGATCATCATCCCCAGCATGGTGAGAAACGCGCGCAGGCGGTTCGCCGCCATCGCATGCCATGCCTCCTCCAGCATCGGCGCAATCATGCCGGCGCCTCTTCGGACATGCCCGACGCCACGCCGCCGTCGTTGGTGACGCGGCCATCGACGAACCTGACCAGCCTCTTTGCGTAGGCGGCGATGTCCGCCTCGTGGGTAACGAGGACGATGGTGATGCCATCCTGCTGGTTCAGCGCCACGAACAACTTCATAATCTCGTAGCTGGTGTTGGAATCGAGATTTCCCGTCGGCTCGTCGGCCAGGATGAGCCGCGGGGAGTTGATCAGCGCGCGCGCGATGGCGACGCGCTGCTGCTGCCCGCCGGAGATCTGGTTCGGAGCGTAGCGTTCATAGTTCGCCAGCCCGACCCGCCGGAGCAGCTCGCGCGCCATCGCATCGCGCTTGTCGCGGCCTGCACCCGCATAGACCATCGGCAACGCCACGTTGTCTGCCAGGCTTGCCCGCGGCAGCAGGTTGTATCCCTGAAAAACAAAACCGATCACCTCGTTTCTGAGATGTGCGAGTTGATTCTTGTCGAGCGTGGCGACGTCGCGCCCGTCGAGCACGTAGTTGCCGCTCGTCGGCAGGTCGAGGCATCCGAGGATGTTCATAAAGGTCGACTTGCCCGAGCCCGAGGGCCCCATCACCGCGACAAACTCGCCCGCCCGAATCGCGAGGTTCACGTCCTTCAGCACGGGCACCGGCCCGGCCTCGGTTTCGTATTGCTTGAACAGGTGTTCGGTGCGTATGACCGCCGTTTCGGACATCAGAACATCCTCATGCGCAGCGTGCTCGGCGGCCCCTCCGCGGCCGCGCTCCCCGCAGTTCCGATCACGACCTGATCCCCGTCCTTCACTTCTCCGGAGAGGACTTCGGTGAACCGTCCGTCCGAAATCCCGGTGTGGATCACTTTTGGAACGAGCCGCGAATCTGAAAGCGCGTAGACCGTCGCTCTGGTTCCGTCCCCGCGCTCGTCCTGTGGCCTGCGCTTCGGCGCTGCCGCCTCCGCCCCGGCCTCGGGACGGAAGCGCAGCGCCGCATTGGGAACGAGCAGGACGCCCTTGTGCTGGGCGACGATGACGTTGACATAGGCCGTCATGCCCGGTTTGAGGATCTCCTCCGGATTCTCCACGGCGACCACCACGTCGTAGGTCACCACGTTCTGCTGCACCGTTGCATTCAGGCGCACCTGCTTGACGCTCGCGGAGAATGTCCGGTTGGGGAAGGCGTCGACGCCGAACACGACTGGCTGCCCGACCTTGATGTTGCCGACGTCGGCCTCGGCAAAGCTGGAATCGATCTGCATCTTGCGCAGGTCCTGCGCGATGCGGAACAGGGTTGGCGTCTGGAAACTCGCCGCCACTGTCTGGCCGACGTCCACGGTCCGATCGACCACGACGCCCGAAACCGGGGACCGAATTACGGCGTAGTTAAGATTGGTCCGGTCCTTCGCCAGCAGCGCTGCTGCCTGCTCGACTTGGGCTTGCCCCGACTTATGCACCTGAACCGCCGTATCGTAGTCCTGCTTCGAAATGAACTCCTGCTGGTACAGCGTCCGGCTGCGAGCTGCGTTGGCTTCAGCCAGTTCTAGAGCGGCTCTCGCGCTGTTCAAATTCGCTTCGTCCTGCCTGACTTGTGCCTGCAGCAGCGCGGGATCCAGCTCGAGCAGAACCTGACCCGCCTTCACGCGGTCATTGAAATCGACGCGCAGCTTCTTCACCGTCCCCGAGACCTGGGTACCGACGCTGACCAATACCACCGGGTTGAGCGTGCCGTTCGCCGCCACGGTCTGGGTGACGTCTCCCGTCTTCGCTGCCGCGGTCCGATATTTCTGCTCGGCGGTGTCGGGCGAGAGCCTCCACCACAGGTAGGCGGCGCCGCCCAATGCCGCCGCCAGCGCGACCGACACGGTTGCCTTGCTGAAGACGAGTTTCCCGAAATTCATCGCATGCCGCCTGATTCGTTTGTGTTAGGGTTTGTATCCGGTTTCGCCCAGGACTTTCCGGTCGATCCGACCCAGGGCCTGCGCGAGAGCCGCCTTGAATACGTAAAAACTGTAGAGCGCCTGGATGTTCTGCTGCCGCGCGTTCGCCAGAGCCGACTGGGCTGCCACCAGGTCGATAATAGTTCCGGCACCGGCCTTGTAGCGCCCGAGCGCAACTCGTTCCGATTCTGCAGCGCTTGCCACGAGATCGTTGCTGCTGCGCACGGCCTGCACGCCCGTGGAGAGGTTCTGATACGCCTGCCACACGTCGAGCGCGACCTGCAGGCTGATACTGTCGCGCTGCGCCGCCTGACTCTCGACCTTGGCCTGCGCCGCGCGAATCTGATACGTGGTGTTGAAGCCGGTAAAAATGGGGATGTTAACGGAAATGCCTATCGCCTGGCTGTGAAAGGGATCGGAAAGGCTATAGCTCGAGTAATTGGCGCTGGCCGAGAGCGACACGGTCGGCATGCCCGCCGCGCGGACCGCCTGCACATTGGCTTGGGCCGCCTTCGCCTGCGCCTCGGCAGCCGCAAGATCGGGACGCTGCCGGCGCGCCTCGCTGATGAGCTGGTCGAGGTTCCGGTCGAATTCCTCCTCCGGCACCTTCAATACCGGCGCAACGTAACTCACCGCAAAATTGGCGTCCAGGCCCATCACATTCGCCAGCCCACCTTCGGCATTCTTTGCGTTGCCCTCGGCCTGGATGCGATTTAGTTTTGCCTGCGAATAGGCCGTCTGCGCCTGCAACTTGTCCGCCGGCGCCGCGGTGCCCGCGTCGTAGCGCCCCGTGGCGGCTTTCAGGCTCTCCAGGCTCGCCCGCTCGGATTCGGTCGCGGCGTCGACCAACGCGCGCGTGCCGAACAGAAGGTAATAGGCCTGCACCGCGGACAGGAACACTTTCTGCAGCGTGGCGTCCTGCGTCAAATTCGCCGCGGCGAGCGTTTGCAGAGCATTGTCCAGATTCGCCTCGCGCGCCCCGAAATCGTACAGAAGATACCCCGCGGCGAGGCTGCCGCTTTCCGCGTTGTAGAGCGTCGTGCCGCCCAACAGGGCGTCGCCCACTCGCGCGCCGCTGTTCGCGCGATTGCGCGAAGCACTGGCGGAAGCGCTCAGGGTGGGCAGGTACGCCGAGCGCGCCACGCCGACCTGGGCAGCCGACACCTTGGCGTTGGCCCAGGCGGTTCGCGTCTGCGGATTGTTGCAGAGCGCGCGATCGGCGACATCCCAGAGAGACAGCGGGCTCTGCGCCCGGTCATCCTGCGCGCAAGGGGACACCGCCTTGTCCGGCGCATAGCTGCCGGCCTGAGAACTGCTCGTGAGTGCGTGCACCGAAAATGGATCAAACGCATCCGCTGCGATCGCCACGGGGCCCGTTTCGAGCCCCATGAGAACAGCGAGTGCTATGAACCGCACCGGATTGAGCAAACCAGTTGAATGCATCGCCTCGACCGTCGCTTGCTCCAGCCGCAAGGCCGGCGGATCTTCTTCGGGATATGGAAACGACTCTACAGGGGACTCTGTTGGGCATATTGATTTTTCTCAATGGCCGCGAGGGTCGCCGCGGCATTCAACGCACGGCGTATCGGAGACGATTCGACTGAGGCCGCGCATGCGGCGGTCCCGCTTGGACACGCCGCGAAATCTGCGATTGACTGCGGCTGCAAGACCCAGAGATACTCTCGGACGTTCCGGGGCATGCGCGGGAACTTGCTCCGGTTTTGAGAACGAAACAGGGAAACAACCATGAGTGCGGAAAAAAGTGAAATCCGGGACGGCATGAACATCGACTGGGACACGCCGATCCCCATGGACGACGGCCTGGTGCTGCGTGCCGATGTGTTCCGTCCTCTGGCCGAGGGGCGTTATCCGGTGATTTTCAGTTACGGTCCTTACGGCAAGGGGCTCTCGTTCCAGGAAGGCTACAAGACCGCCTGGGACATTATGGTGAAACAGAACCCCGACGCGGTAGCGGGCAGTTCCAACAAATACGCGAACTGGGAAGTGGTCGATCCGGAAAAGTGGGTGCCCGATGGCTATGTCTGCATCCGTGTCGATTCACGCGGCGCCGGCCGCTCGCCCGGTTATCTGCAACACAACAACGCGCGCGAAACGCGCGACATTCACCTGTGTATCGAGTGGGCCGCGGCGCAGCCCTGGTGCAACGGCAAAGTGGGCATGAACGGCATCTCCTACTACGCCAGCAACCAATGGCGCGCCGCGGCGTCGCAGCCGCCGCACCTCGCGGCGATCTGCGCCTGGGAGGGCTGGACCGACGCTTACCGCGATTCCAACCGCCACGGCGGCATAGCCTGCACCTTCCGCAAGAACTGGCAGGACATGCAGGTGAAGACGGTGCAGCACGGCGTCGGCACTCGCGGCAAGAAGAGCCCGGTCACCGGCGAGCTCGCCTGCGGCCCCGAGACGCTGAGCGAAGAGGAGCTCGCGAAAAATCGCGAAGACATGTGGGCCCAGGTGCTGGCGCGCCCGCTCGATTCCCCGTATTACCGCGAGCGCTCCGCCGATCTCGCGAAAGTCGTGGTGCCGCTGTTGTCGGCCGCCAACTGGGGCGGGCAGGGCCTGCATCCGCGCGGCAATTTCGAGGGTTACATGGGCGCAGCATCGAAGCACAAATGGCTGGAGGTGCACGGCGGCTCGCACTGGGCGCCGTTCTATACGGACTACGGCGTGAAGCTGCAAAAGCGTTTTTTCGACCACTTCCTCAAGGGCGCGGACAACGGCTGGGACGCCCAGCCGCGCGTGCAGCTGCAGGTGCGCAGCCCCGGCGAGAAATTTTCCCTGCGCTTCGAGAACGAATGGCCGCTCGCGCGCACGCAGTGGACGCATTTCTATCTCGATCCGGCCGCCATGAGCCTCGCGGCCGCGGCGCCGGCGGCCGCAGCAACGCTGACTTACGACATGATCGGCGACGGCGTGACCTTCTCCACGCCGGCGCTGGAGCGGGAAGTCGAGATCACCGGCCCGATCGCGCTCAAGCTGTTCATCTCCTCTTCGACCGCGGACGCCGACATTTTTGCCGTGCTGCGCGTTGTCGATCCGGATGGCAAGGAAGTCGTATTCCAGGGCGCGCTCGATCCGCACACGCCGGTTGCCCAAGGCTGGCTGCGTGCCTCCCATCGCAAACTCGACGCTCAGCGCTCGCTGCCCTACCGGCCGTATCACACGCACGAAGAGAAGCAGCCGCTGGTGCCGGGAGAGGTGTATGAACTGGACATCGAGATCTGGCCCACCTGCATCGTCGTGCCCGAGGGCTTTCGCATCGCACTCAGCATTCGCGGCAAGGATTACGAGTACGCGGGCGAGGCCGCAGTGCTGTCGAACATGAAGAACCCGATGAAGGGTTGCGGCCCCTTCATCCACGACGACGAGACCGACCGGCCGCCCGCGCGGTTCGCCGGCAAGGTTACGCTGCATGCCGGCCCTGCCCGCAAGGCGAGCGTGCTGCTGCCGGTGATCCCGCCCAAGTGACGCCGGCTCACATTGTATTGACTTCCGATAGCGGAACGGGTCCGCCATGAAATTGAAGACCGCCCTGTTTCTCGCGGCTGCCGCGACTGCGCTTGCTGCCAGCGCTGGCGTGCAGGCACAGGCGTACCCGAGTAAGCCGATCAAGATCATCATCCCGTTTCCACCGGGCAACACTTTGGACATCATGACGCGTCTGATCGCTCCAAGACTGACCGAACGCCTCGGGCAGCCGGTGATCGTCGAGAATCGCCCCGGCGCGAGCGGCATGCTCGGGCTCGACCTGGTTGCCAAGGCGGCGCCCGACGGCTACACCATCGCCGCCGGCCAGGGCGGAAATCTCACCGTGCTGCCCCACACCAGCAAGAACATTCCGTACGACGCGCTCAAGGACTTTGCGCCGATCGCGGTCTCGACCACCAACTACCTCGGCATCGTGGCCAGTCTCGGAGCGCCGTTCAAGACGCTGCCTGAAATGATCGGCTGGGCCAAAGCCAATCCGGGCCAGCTGACGGTGGCAACCAACGGCGAAGGCGGCTTTCCGCATCTGGCGTTCGAGCATCTGCGGCTGATGAGCGGGTTTACCTTCAATCACATTCCGTACAAGGGCTCGGCGCAGATCGCCACCGACCTGATTGGCGGCCAGGTGCAAGTGGGCATCGACGGCATCACCGGGCTCACGCCGCACATCCGCTCGGGAAGAATCAAGCTGCTTGCCGTCACCAGCAGGAGCCGCGCGGCGCTCTGGCCCGATACGCCTGCCGCCTCCGAGTCCGTGCCGGGCTACGAGTCGGGCGGCTGGTTCGGCTACGTCGCGCCGGCCGGCACCCCGCGCGACATCATCGCCAGGCTCAACGACGAAATCAACCGCGCGATGAAGCAGCCGGATGTGGCGGAGAAGCTCGTTGCCGCAGGGCTGATTGTCGTCGGCGAGTCACCGGAATATTTCGGCGAGATCATTCGGAGCGACTACGCCAAGTACGGCAAGCTGGTGCGCGATATCGGCTTTAAACCCCAATAATGACGCAAATAATCGCAAATCCAGGCTGAGGACAAGATGACCCCCCCTGCGCCAGCCAGCGCCGCGCCGAAATACGAACCCTTCGACTGGCTGGCGGATGTATTCAAGATGGACCAGCGCAAGCTGAACTATCGGACCGGCTGGCGCCGGAGTGTTCGCGTGCCAGTCCTGCTTTTCCCCGTCTGCCCGAGGAGTACCGATGATTGAATTCTTTTTCGACTGCTCCAGCCCCTGGACCTACCTCGGGTTTCACAACATTCAGCCGCTGGCCGCCGAATCGGGCGCGACCATACGCTGGCGCCCGATCCTGGTCGGCGGCATTTTCAATAGCGTCAACCCTAGCGTATACGCCTCGCGCGAGCATCCGGTCCCGGCCAAACAGGCTTACCAGTTGAAGGACCTGCAGGACTGGGCGCGGCACGCAGGGCTTGCCATCAAGTTCCCGCCGACCGTGTTCCCGGTCAACAGCGTCAAGGCCATGCGCGGCTGCATCCTGCTGGAGCCGCAAGGAAAGCTGGTGCCTCTTGCGCGAGCGGCGTTCGAGGCCTACTGGCGCGATGACCGGGATATTTCGAACGATACGGTTTTGGCGGGGGTGTGCGAACGCGCCGGGGTCGACGCGGCGGCGTTTTTCGCCGGCATCGCCATGCAGGAAATCAAGGACCAGTTGAAGGCCAACACCGACGAGCTGATCCGCCGCGGCGGCTTCGGCTCGCCGACCATGTTCGTGAACGGCGACGACATGTACTTCGGCAACGACCGGCTGCCGCTCGTTCGCGCAGCCTTGCTGCGCGGCGGGCGCAAGTGAGGCGGCGGCAATAAGCAGTCCGCGCCTGCCGAAGCGGCGCAGGCGGCCGCTTTCCGGTGTTGGCGCTCAGTTCTGCCCAAGCACCGCGAGCATCGCCTCGACATCGACGATCTTGTCGCGCGGGGCGCCGCGCCGCGCCCCGCGCACCACCTCCACGTCGTCGAGTTGCTTCCAGTCGCTGAACGAGACCGGCTGCACGCCGCGCCCGCGCAGCCAGGAGACGATCGCATCGCGACCGGGTAGCGAGCGCGTCGCGAGTCCGGCGCCGTCGGCGATCATGTGTCCAACGACGTGGGCAGACGCGCGCTTGTGCTCCCCGATCAGCCCTTGCGGCCCGCTGCGCGCCCAGCCGACGACGTATTCGTTGGCAATCACGGCGCGGCTGGCTGGATCGACGACGCGCCCGTCTTCGTTGGCAATGACCCGCGCTTTCTCGTCGTAGGGAACACCGGCGATTCGCTCGGCGGCATAACCGATCGCGGGCAACACCATGCCGACCTCGAGCACTTCGATCTTGCCGGTGCCGCGGGCGGCGATCGTGCCGCCGGGCCGCGCCTCGAGGCGGTTTCTCTCCAACGCGAGGCCCGCCACATTGCCTGCGGCGTCGGCGATTATCTCGGTGGGCGAGACGAGGAAGCGCAGGTGGAGCTTTTTCGCGTTTGCACGCGGCCGTTGCGCGGCGAAAGCCCGGAGAATTCTCAGGTTCTTGTCCTTTTCCGCATTGCCCGTGGATTCCCAGCCAGCGTAGCCCGCAAGTTCGCCGGGGGCGATGACCGGGTCCGCGCCTTGCATCGTGCCGAGTTCTTTGAGTTCAGCCGGCGAAAATGCGGCTTGCTCCGGCCCGCGCCGCCCAAGAATGAAAACCTCGCGCACCTGGCTGTTGCGCAAAGCTTCGAGCGCGTGCGCGGCGATGTCCGTCTTCTCGAGTTCGGCGGGCATGCGCAGCAGAATCCGGGCGGCGTCGACGGCAACGTTGCCGTTGCCTACCACCGCGACGCGCTGCACCGACAAATCGATCTGCGCATGGCGGTAGTCGGGATGTCCGTTGTACCAGCCGACGAAGACCGTCGCCGGCGTGCAGCGCGCGATGCCTTCGCCCGGAATGCCGAGACGGCGGTCGGCTTCGTTGCCGGTGGCATAGACAATCTGATGGTAGTGCCGGCGCAACTCCTCCACCGTCACGTCACGGCCGAGGCGCACGTTTCCCAGGAACCTGAAAGTCGGCCGCGCGGCCGTGCTGGCGAAAACGCGTATGACGGTTTTGATCTTCTGGTGGTCCGGCGCGACACCTCCGCGCACAAGTCCGTACGGGGTAGGAAGACGGTCGAACATGTCGACATCGACTACCGCGTCGGCGCGCTTTAGCAGCGCCTCTGCCGCGTAGAAGCCGGCAGGGCCGGATCCGACGATTGCGACACGCATGAATTACCTTCCGCCATGAACAGAAAAATGTGTCTCGCATACTACTCTTTCAAGAGCTACCATCAATTCCTGTGTATGATCATTCGTTCGAGCGGCGACGGCATATACTTCGGCGGCGATCTGTTTCTGCTCGCTCGCGAAGCCGCGCGGTGGGCGCAGGCGAGACGACGGTCGTGGTCTGCCCGGACCGGCCGCGCGCTGGCATAATTCGGCGCATCTTCTCCCGCGTTTTGCGGCAACCAGGAGCGTAAGAGCATGGCGCCATCCCACGCAACACCCTATAGCGGGGTCTTCCCCATCGCGCCCACGCCTTTCACCGAGGCGGGCGAGCTCGATCCCTCCGGCATGCGCCGCGTGCTCGATTGCATGCTCGATCAGGGCATCGACGGCATTTGCATCCTCGCAAACTATTCCGAGCAGTTCCTGCTCACCGATGCGGAACGGGACCTGCTCCTCGAGCTTTGCCTCGCCCACGTCGCCGGCCGCGTGCCGGTGATCGTCACCTGCAGCCACTTCAGCACGCAGATCGCCGTTGCAAGGGCGAAGCGGGCGGCAGATGCGGGGGCGCAGATGCTGATGCTGATGCCGCCCTACCACGGCGCCTCGCTGCGCGCCGATGAGCGCGGCATGTTCGAGCATTTCGCGCGCGTGGCCGGCGCGGCGCCGATCCCGATCATGGTGCAGGATGCGCCGCTCTCCGGAGTCAATCTTTCCGTGCCCTTCCTGGCGCGGCTTGCGCGCGAACTGCCTCAGGTCTGCTATTTCAAGGTGGAAGTGCCGAACGCGGCGGCGAAGCTGCGTGCGCTGGTCGAAGCCGGTGGAGCATCGATCGCGGGGCCCTTCGACGGCGAAGAGTCGATCACGCTCATGGCCGACTTGGACGCGGGGGCGACGGGCACCATGCCGAGCGCCCTGCTGCCCGACCTGATCAAGCCGGTGTTCTCGCACTATCGCGCCGGCCGGCGCGCCGAGGCGGCCGAGGCTTACCGCCGCATCCTGCCCCTCATCAATTACGAGAACCGTCAATGCGGCCTGCGCGCCACCAAGACGGTCATGGCCGCGGGCGGTGTGATCAAGAGCGACGCCGTGCGCCATCCGCTCGAAGCGCTTCACCCGGCGACGCGCGCCGGACTGCTGGAGCTGGCGCTCGAGTTGCAGCCACTCGCGCTCTCCTGGGGACTCTGACGCGACAGGGCAGGTGCCGCTCGACCTTGTGGTCTGCCGCGTGGCGCTATCAGGCCGCGTCGCGGCCGTTCCCGCCATGAAGGCCGGCGCCAGGGTAGACTGAGCCTTGTTCAACGGCGATTCTTACTGAAGGAAACAGAACATGAGATTCGAAAACGGCGGAATTGTGGGCCTGCTGATCCTGGCGGCCGATATCTGGGCCATCCTCAACGTGTTCCAGAGCGGCGCATCCAACGGCACCAAGGTGGTATGGACGCTGGTCATCCTCGTCCTGCCCTTGCTTGGGCTCGCGCTATGGTTCTTTCTCGGGCCGCGCGGCAAGGGTAGTTGACGCACTCGCGCGCAAGCGCGCAACGGGACCGCAGATCGTGCCGGTGTACGGCACGGATAGACGCAGGGGGGAGACCCCATTTGAATCTGGTGCCAGATTGCGGCAACAAGCCGGAAACCCGCGTCCCTACTGGTTCTCCGGCCGGATTGCAGGCTTCGCTACCAGTATTGTTCGATTGCGCACAGACAGCGCTGACGCCTGTTTGGTAGGCTGGATATTTGCCCAAAAAGGAAGTCATCGTGCAATCTACAATCGATCGCGATTCGTCCGGTACCGGACCAAAGATAATTCCCTGCCTGCGCTTGTCGGCATGCGCAGTCGGAGCCATGCTGGTCGCAGGCATGGCCGCTGCCGCAGGCGGCAGCCTTGCGCAAGCTCAAGCGCGCTACCAGCAGGATCGCGCTGCCTGCATTAGCGGCCAGTCGCACCAGGATCGCGCGACCTGCCTGCGCGAAGCCGGGGCTGCACTGCAGGAGGCCAAGCGCGGGCGCCTCGGCGACAGCCAGAGTTCGTACGAACAAAACCAGCTGGTCCGCTGCGACGGCCTTCCGGCGGGAGACCGCGCGGACTGCCTGCGCCGTATGCGCGGCGAGGGGACCGTCAGCGGCAGCGTGGAGAGCGGAGGCATCTACAGGGAGCTT
>ODAK010002204.1_pt1 | contig 20597 bp, 19 predicted proteins | sample 1539591 | NCBI WGS metagenome assembly ODAK01 (sample SAMEA3539303, study PRJEB22396) | soil metagenome | biome: tundra; feature: field; material: soil | place: USA | collected 2010-05 | depth 0.15 m | reverse complement strand
CGATGCACCGCCTTCGAGTCGAACGTACCGCTTAGCGTAACGACGGGCGCACCCCTGCGCGAAGGCATCGCGGCACTCGATCGATCCGACGCGGCCCGTCAGGTGGCACGTCACAGTGCTGCGCCGCCCATCGACGAGCAACGTTCTGTGGTTGTGGTCATGACCGGCTCGCTAGGGGCCAGACGGGTCAACGATGCCGTCAGTGCCCTGGCCGCGCTGTGGTCGGCGCGCGCTGACCGAACCCTGGTGCACGTGACGGGACGCAGGGACTTCTCGCACGTTTCTCGGGCGCGTCCCGACGTCACCGCGCTCGACTATCGAATCGTGGACTTCGCCGACATGACCCAACTCTGGTCCATCTGTGACGTGGCGCTCTGTCGTAGCGGCGCGATCACGATCGCCGAGCTCACGGCGCTCGCGATTCCGTCGGTATTGGTGCCACTTCCCGGCGCGCCCGGTGATCACCAGACGAGGAACGCGCAGGCGCTCGCTCGCGCCGGGGGCGCCAAAGTGATCCGTGACGCTGATTTGACGGCGCAGACCCTCGCGCGCATGCTTGACGAGACCTTGGTGCCGAGCGAACTCGCCAGCATGTCACGCTCGGCCGGCTCGCTCGGACGTCGTGACGCCGCGCAAGCCATTGCCCGCGAGGTCTTGGCCGTGGGCGGCGCGCGATGAACTCGCTTCAGCGCGGCGCCACCGTGCACATCGTGGGCGTGGGCGGGGCCGGCATGAGCGGGCTCGCCCTGTTGTTGTGCGAGATGGGCTGCGTGGTGAGCGGCAGTGACGCTGCTGATTCTGTCGTGCTCGGCCAATTGCGCGCCGCGGGCGTGGACGCGCGGGTGGGCCACGAGCTTTCCCAGGGGTCGGACGCGCAGATCGTGTTGTGGTCCCCGGCCGTGCCCGCCGACAACGTTGAACTCGTGCGGGCCCGCGAGCGCGGCGCGACCCTGTTGACGAGAGGCGAGGCCCTCGCGCAATTGGCGACGCTTCAGCCGGTGGTGGGGCTGACTGGCACGCACGGCAAGACAACGGCCACCTCGATGATGGTGCACGTGCTGCACGCGGCCGGCCGTGACGACTCGCGCCTACTCGGCGCGCCGGTGAGCGGACTGGGCGCCAACGGACATTGGGGCGGCGACTCGCTGGTACTCGAAGTGGACGAGAGTTTCGGCACGTTCTCCCGGTTGGTACCGCACGCACTCGGCCTCTTGAACGTGGAGGCCGACCACCTTGATCACTACGGCACCCTCGACGTGCTCGAAGAGGCGTTCGCGCAATTGGTGGGCCGCACCACCGGTCCGGTCGTGATCTGGGGTGACGACGAGGGCGCCCGACGAGTTGCTTCGCTCAGTGGCCGTGACGTCGTGCTGGTGGGCGCGCACGCGGACGTCACGTGGCCAGTACTCAACGTGGTCCTGGCCAAGCGGAGTGCGTCGTTCACGTTGAAGGGGCCCGGCGAGAGTCTCGACGTCAAGCTCGCGGTCACGGGAGCTCACAACGTGGCCAACGCCGCCGTAGTGGCTGTGCTCGCAAGAACGCTCGGAGTGGCTCCCGCGCACATCGTGGACGGTCTCGGCGCCTTCAAGGGCGCTCCGCGCCGGTTCCAGTATTTGGGAAAGTGGCGAGGCGTCGACGTGTACGAGGACTACGCCCATTTGCCCGGCGAGATCGCGGCCACGCTGGCGGCGACGCGCAGCATTGGCTACCAACGCATTACCACGGTATTCCAGCCCCACCGCGTGACGCGCACGATGAACCTTGCCCCTCAGTTCGCGATGGCATTCGTCGGCGCGAGCAATATTATCGTTACCGACATCTACCCCGCGGGTGAGGCGAACCCCACCGCGATCACTGGTGAGTTCATCGCCACGCGCATCAGGCTCAGCGGACTTGGAGCGACGTGCGCCTACGGGGCCACCTTTGACGACGTACTCGAACTCGTCGAGGCCAAGCACGACGTGAGCGATGTCATCCTGCTGCTCGGCGCGGGTGACGTGGCCAACGTGGCCGCTCACCTAAGTGGCGGCCTGACCTGATGTCATTGCGGCAACTAATTGATCAGGGCCAGGGTCGCGTGCAAGAGCACGCGCCACTGGGCGAGCGCACCACGTACCGCGTGGGCGGCACAGCGCGCGTCTTGGTGACACTGTCTCGTTGGGTAGACCTCGACGAATTAGGTCCGTTGATCGCCCAGTGCGAGCTACCCCTGGTCGTACTGGGGAATGGATCGAACCTCTTGGTGGCCGACGGCGAGCACGAGGTGGTGGGCGTGCACCTGGCCGGCGAGTTCTGCGGGCTGTCCTGGCATGACGACGCCGACGCGGTGGTGGTGCACGCGGGGGCGGGGCTGGATCTACCGGTGGCGGCGAGACGGCTCGGCGCCGAGGGAATCGTGGGCTTCGAGTGGGCCGTGGGCGTGCCGGGCACGTTCGGTGGTGCGGTCGTGATGAACGCGGGGGGCCACGGGTCGGATATGGCCGCTTCGCTGAGCGAGGTGACGTCGTGGCGAGGCGGCACCGTGCGGGTCTGGTCGAGCGCGCAACTTGAGTTTGGCTACCGCACGAGCGCGTTGTCAGCGCACGACGTGGTCACGGCCGTGACCCTGCGACTCGCCCGCGGCGACCGCGACGAGGCCAAGGCGCAAATGAGCGAGATCGTTCGATGGCGGCGAGAACACCAGCCCGGCGGGGCCAACGCCGGCAGCGTCTTTCAGAACCCCGAGGGAGCCCACGCCGGTCAACTGATCGAGGCGGCCGGATGCAAGGGGCTGCGAGTGGGCAGCGCCGTCGTGAGCGAGAAGCACGCGAACTTCATCCTGGTTGACCCGGGTGGGCGAGCCAACGACGTCTACGCACTGTTGGTCTTGGTGAGGGACCGGGTACTGGCCTCGAGTGGTGTGCACCTGCAGATCGAGCACCGGCTGCTCGGATTTGGCGTCACGCAGTGAGTCGCTCGGCGCGGACCAAGGAGGGTGCGGCCGGCGCGGCGAAGCGCCGGGGCCTGGCCACGTTGACCAAAGTCGTCCTGAGCGTGGGCATCCTCGTGACGGCGTCGGTGTTGGGCGGTCAGTGGGCGCTGCACCAATCGTTCCTTAGCGTCCAACACGTCAGTCTGCGCGGCGTGCATCACGAGTCGAGTGCCCAAGTGTTGGCGGCGTCCGGACTCGAGCGTCACCCCGCGATGATTGACGTGAGCGCCGGATCGATCGAGAAAAACCTAACCCGCTTCGCCTGGATCCACTCGGTGAGCCTGTCCAAGCACTGGCCCAACACGGTCGTCGTGACCGTGCACGAGAGCGCGGCGGTAGCGGTGGCCTATGGTCCGCGCCACGTACTCGACTACGTGGACGCGCAGGGCCGAAACCTAGGACAGGCCCCGCTCAAGATCAACCTGCCGACCCTGGAGTACGTGGACAAGTCGAAATCCACGTGGCCCTACGACGGGGCCGGACGTTCGGCGGCGTTGGTGGCGAGCCAATTGCCGGTGGCCTTCGCGAGCCAGGTTGATCAAATCACCGAAAACACGCACGGCAGCGTGACCCTCAAAATGACCACTCCGGTGAGCTTCGTTTTGGGTCCGCCGACGCAACTCAAAGCGAAGTTCGTGGCGGTGGCGTCCGTGATTGCCCACAGCACACTGGGAGCCGGCGACGTCGTCAACGTGACCGTGCCTGACGAGTTAGCGGTTAGCGGTCCCGCGCCGTCGTGATCAGGACCATTTGACCAAAAACCAAGGGCTGACTAGCCTTCTGAGACACTTAATCGCGAAGTTCGTTCCCACCGTGTCGGTGGGACACAATAGAAGAGTCAACCCAAGGGGAGTTCATGAGTCTCAGCCAGAACAACTATCACGCCGTTATCAAAGTTATTGGCGTGGGTGGCGGCGGTGTCAACGCGGTGAACCGCATGATCGCGTCGGGCCTTCGCAACATAGAGTTCATTGCGGCCAATACCGATGCGCAAGCGTTGTTGATGAGCGAGGCTGATCTCAAGCTCGACATTGGCCGCGAACTCACCCGGGGACTTGGTGCGGGCAGTGACCCGGAGATCGGCCGCCAGGCCGCCGAGGAACACCGTGCCGAGATCGAGGATTCCCTCCAGGACTGCGACATGGTCTTTATCACCGCCGGCGAGGGCGGCGGCACCGGCACCGGGGCTGCTCCAGTGGTGGCCGACGTCGCGCGCACCATGGGCATCTTGACCATCGCCGTCGTCACCCGGCCTTTCAGCTTCGAAGGCAAGCGGCGCGCCGTCCAGGCCGAAAAGGGGATTCAAGCACTGCGCGACAAGGTCGATACCTTGATCGTCATTCCCAACGACCGGTTACTCACCGTCGCCGCGGCCGACACCTCGATGCTGGACGCCTTCAAAATCGCCGACGACGTGCTGCTCAGCGCCGTGCAAGGCGTCACCGATCTCATCACGGTGCCGGGACTCATCAACACGGACTTCGCCGACGTCAGTACCGTCATGCGCAACGCCGGCACCGCCATCATGGGCGTGGGCACGTCGACGGGGGAGGGCCGTGCCGTCAACGCGGCGCGAGCGGCCATTACGTCGCCCCTGCTCGAGGCCTCAATTGATGGCGCGCGCGGCATCTTGATCAACATCGTGGGTAGTTCCAAGATGACCATGTCCGAAGTGACTGACGCCTCTGAGATCGTGCATTCGATTGCCCACCCCGACGCCAACATCATCTTCGGAAGCGTCATCGACGACACCATTGGTGACGCGGTGCGCGTGACGGTGATCGCGGCGGGTTTCGACCACAGCGCGCCGTCGGTGCCCACTACCACGAGCGCGCCGGTAATGACCGAGGGCCCACGTAGCGACATCTTTGCGAGCACCGCCAACGATGATTTCTTTGACGTGGGTGGCGATGACGACCTCCCCAGTTTCCTTCGCTAGCGACGAACTGGTTCCACGAGTCGCGGCCAATTTGGCCGACGTGCGTGCTCGTATCGGGCGCGCCGGACGGGCACCGGAGGGGGTGCGCATCGTAGCTGTCACCAAGACGTTTGCGCCACAGATGGTGCGCGCCGCGAGCGCGGCGGGACTGACGAACGTTGCGGAAAACTACGTCGACGAACTCGTCGAAAAGAGAGCGGCGACGGCCGACCTCGACCTGCGGTGGTACTTCCTGGGCGCGCTGCAATCTAACAAGATCCATCGGGTGATGGCCGTGGCCGACGTGCTCTGCTCGGTCTCGCGAGTCAAAGAGATCGAAAAGATTGCGCACGAGCGTGCCGGCGTGACGATTTACGTCCAGGTTGACTGCACCGGGGCGACGACGCGCAACGGCGCCGCACCGCGCGAGGTAGCGGCCCTGGTGCAGCGCGCCCGTGAGCGTGGTCTCGACGTGCGCGGACTCATGACCGTCGCCCCGCCCGACCAGCGCGGTGCTCGTGAAGCCTTTCACATCACCAGTGACCTGGCCGATGAATTGACAGTGATCGAACGGTCAATGGGCATGAGCGATGATTTGGAACTGGCCTGTGAGTTCGGCACCACCGAAGTTCGCGTGGGCCGTGCGTTGTTTGGTCCTCGAACCGATCAGTGAACTCACCGGCCTAATATGAGGGTGGGCGTGAAGGCGCGAGGAGATCACAATGAATGAAAAGATGCGTCACGTGCTCGGCTTCTTGGGCCTCGTGGAAGACGAATACGGTGACAACACGTCGTCGGGCTCGGCCCGGCTCTTCGCGGACGCTCCCTTCGAACACGAAACGGAACCGGCACCTCAGTCCGCCAGCGGGTCGCGACCATTCCCGACCGTGGCCAGTGGCACCGGCACGCCGCGATCGGCGTCGGCCCCGCTACGCATCTCGTCGATCTCCGTACTGGACGGCTCGGGTCAGGGCCCTCGGGTGCGCCCCCTGCCCGGCGCCGGCGTGCGCGGCGTCAACGCCACGTCGCAGGATCGCGATATCGCCATCTTCTTTCCCAGCACCTACCACGAGTCGCGGCGCATCACCGACATGCTGCGCGGCAATCGCGCGGTCCTGTTGAACGTGACCGAGATTGACGGCACGCTCGCGCGACGTCTGGTCGACTTCGCGGCGGGCACCGCGTACGCCATGAACGCCAAGATCGAGCCGCTTTCCAATGGTGTCTACCTGGTCAGTCCACAGGGCACCCACATCAGCCCCGACACCAAGGACCGCCTGCGGGCTTCGAATTATCGTTCGCTCGATAACGCATGATTCTGGTTCACGAGATTATTACTCTTTATATTTATGTGCTGTTCATTACGGCCATTTTCAGTTGGATTCCTGCGTCCAGTGGCAGCGGGGGAGTGAACTCAATTCGCAGGGTACTCTCCGCGATGACCGAACCGGTCCTGCGCCCGCTTCGTCAAATACTGCCGCAGCCGCGGGCCGGTGGCGTCGCGATCGACTTTTCGGTGATGGTGGCGATCGTCTTGCTGTACGTCATAAATCGAATTATCTAGGTGCTGGGTTCACGACGGCGTCGTGATGGAGCGGTAGGGTGGCTGCATGGATAGTTCCAACGTTCCCTCGGCGCTCGACACCATCGACACCGTGGCCTTCAAAGTCGGTATCAAGGGCTACAACGTTGACGAGGTAGACGAGTTCCTGGAGCGGGTCTCGCTAGAAACGCGTCAACTGAAGGATCAGCTCCAGCAGATGCGCCAGCAGTTGCGATTGGGCGCGGAACGCATCAACCAGCTCGAAAGTGGCCGCACGTCGCCCACGACGACGGGCCCGACGCCCCTGGCGCCAGCCCCCGCCCCGGCGCCCGTTACGCGAATCGTGACGTCGGACTCCGGTCCCGAACAGGTGACGGCGCTCATCGTGCTGGCCCAACAGTTCATCGAGCAGACCCAGAACGAAGCCGAAGAGCAGGCCCGCAATCTCACAGTCGCCGCGCAGGAACGTGCACGAGAGATTATCGGAGAAGCCCGCAGTCGGGCCGAAGACGAAGTTAACCGCCTCAATGGATTGAAGCAACGACTGAGCGAAGATGTCGACTTGTTGACGCGTCAATTGGATATTGAACGAACGCGGCTGAGTGCCGCGCTCGCCGAGTTTTCGCGTTGGGTAGAAAGTTCACTCCAGGTCGGTGGCGCACCTCGTGCCACGCCGAGCCCGTCGACCTCACGACCCACGGCTCCGACGCCGACCCAGGGCCACACCCCGTCACCTGCGCCCCCGCGCGTGGCGACCACGCCGCCGGCGCCTGGTCAACAGCAGACCATTGGTCAAGTGCTGAATTTTGATCAGCCGGCCAGCGACGATCGTCTATAGCACCATCGCCGCGCCGGGCTGCTAGGGTCTGCGCACTCGTTCTCTCGACCGCAAGGAGTAGGTAATGCCCTCTGGCGCGAAGAAAGTGACGAAAACACCAGAAAAGAAGGATTCAGCAAGGAAAATGACCGTGACGAGATCGACGAACAGAACATCAGCCAAGAAAGCTCCAGTGAAGAAAGTGGCCGTGAAAAAGACAATTACGAAGGTGCCCGTGAAAAAAACTCCGACGAAGAAGGCGGTCGCCCCGCGCAGCGCCGCGAAGAAGACCGCGCCGAAAAAGGCCGCCGTGAAGAAAGCGCCGGCCCGGACCGCCGCCAAGAAGACCGCGAAGCCAACGGCGAAAAAGACCCTCGCCCTGAGCCCGGCCCAACGCGCGATCGTGGCCAAGCGGGCTGCCGCCGCCAAGGCCAAGGCCACCGCCGCCGCCAAGGCAATGAAGTTGCGTGAGGACAAGGCGAGAGCCGCCGCCAAAGCCAAGGCGGTCGCCGCCGCCAAGGCGCAACGAGAACGTGACGCCAAGGCCAAGGCCGACCTTAAAGCGAAGGCCGCCGCCGCCAAAGCCAAGGCGGTCGCCGCCGCCAAGGCGCAACGAGAACGTGACGCCAAGGCCAAGGCCGCGGCGAAGGAACGTGAGATTCAGATCAAAGCCCGCGACAAGGCCGCCGCCGAGGCGAAGAAGCAGCGTGAGATAGACGCCAAGCGCAAGGCCATCGAGGCCGAGAGGCAGCGCAAGCAACGTGAGATTGAGCGGCGCAACCAGGAAGAGCTCAAGCGCCAGGAGCGCCGTGACGCCGAGGAGCGCCGTCGGCTCGAAGCCTTGGAACGCAAGATGCTCTCCAAGCCTTACGGCAAGGACGAAAATTTTCTCAATGAACTTCGCGTGCTCCTGCTCGAGACCCGCGAGGCCACGAACAATCAGATTGCCATCGCCGAGGCCGAGGCTGAAGAGATGTTGGTCGACCGCGAACGCCTCGAGTATGACGACGAAGACGGCAGCAGCGTCGCGTCGGACATCCAACGTGACCAACTGAAGGATTTCGCGACGGCGCTGCGCCTCAAGGTCGACGAGATCGACGTGGCGCTCTCGAGAGTGGATGACGGAAGTTACGGACGCTGCGACGAGTGCTACGAGCCAATCTCCAAGCCTCGACTCTTGGCCCAGCTGCCGGTCTTCACGTGTGTCTCGTGTCGCGCCAGCGTTTAGCGTTCGGCGTAAACCCCACTGTCGTCGCGGTGGTGCTACTGGTCACCGCGACTGATGCCCTCACGAAGATTTGGGCTCGCCATGCCTTAGCGTCACACTCGGTTCGCGTGCTGGGCGCGCTCTGGCTTCGCCTGCGCTACAACTCGGGCATTTCGTTTTCGATCAATCAATCCGGACCACTGCTCACGACCATTCTCACGATTGTGGTGGCCGTGGTGGTGGTGGTGATTGGCGTGCGCGCCCAGCCCGGCGCCCCGGCGGTTGGCTTCGGGCTCCTGTTGGGCGGGGGACTGGCCAACGTGATCGACCGACTGGCGGCCAATCCCCACCAGGTGACGGACTTCATCGCGCTCGGAAGTTTTCCGGTCTTCAACCTCGCCGACGTTTCCATTACGGCTGGTTTCATCGTGTTACTGGCGTCGGTGCTGCGCGGCGAGAGACTGTTGGCACGATGAGCGACGGCGTTGGCGTTGACCCTTATGACGGACAGACCCTCGACCTCGTCGTGCCGACGACGCTGCGCGACATTCGCGTCGACCGCGTGCTGTCGATGCTCACCGGGCTCTCTCGTTCAGAGACGCACGAAATTTTGAGCGGCGGCGGGGTCACGGTCGACGACCGCGTCGTGGTGAAGGCCTCGACGACACTGCAGGAGGGCCAGCATCTGGTCGCAGTACTGCCCGCGCCCGAGAGTGGTTTCGTCGACCCCGATGCGTCCGTCGCCGTTGACGTGGTACTCGACGATGACGACTTCGCCGTGGTTAACAAAGCGTCGGGTCAAGTGGTGCACCCGGGCGCCGGGCAACGACACGGCACGCTGGTGGCCGGCCTGCTGGCGCTCTATCCCCAAATGCAGGAGCTGGCCGTTGAAGGTTTGTGCGATCCGTTGCGTCCGGGCATCGTGCACCGTCTCGACAAGGGGACTTCTGGGGTCCTGGTGGTGGCTAAAACTCCCGAGGGCTACCTTAATTTGACCCATCAGCTCGCCGAACGGGTAATGGAACGCACCTACTTGGGCATGGTGGAGGGCCACGTGGCCGAAGATCGTGGCGTGGTCGACGCGCCGATTGGTCGTTCTACGCGTACGCCGACCTTGATGGCAGTACGCGCCGACGGACGGGCGGCTCGCACGGGTTACGAAGTGCTGGCGCGCATTGCCAAGCCCCACGCGATGACACTGTTGCGCCTGCAGCTAGACACCGGTCGGACCCATCAGATTCGCGTGCACCTGGCCACGATCGGCCACCCGGTGGTCAACGACCCGCGATACGGTCACCGCCGCGACAAACGGCTCGGTGAGGAGAGGTTCTTCCTGCACTCGACTACGTTGGCCTTCGCCCATCCGCGCAGCGACGAGTGGATCACCGTGAGCGTGCCGCTGCCCGAGGACCTGCGTCAACTGGTGCCCGAGGGCGTCGTTCTTTAGGCGCTCTCGCGAGCGGCGATAACGGCGTTGTCGCTGCGCAACAGCGCCAGCGCTTCCTCTTCGGCCCGGCGCACCCGGCGCACGCCGATGTCCATCTTGGTGGCGGTGGCCTGCAGCGAGAGGGGGGTGGTGCCGTTGAGGCCGAAGCGAAGCGAGAGGACCTCGCGTTGTAGATCGGTCAACTTTTCGAGCGCGCCGTGCAACTGGTCGTCCATCATGGTCTGTTCGATGTCGCCGACCCAGTCGTGCTGACTCGGTGCGACGAGGTCACCCAACGTGGTGGCCGAATCGGACGAGGCCGGCTGATCGAGACTTGCGGTCACTCCCGCCAGGCCGCGCAGGCCTTGGCGTTCGGCCTTGGACATGCCGGTCGCCTCGGTGAGTTCCTCATCGGTGGGCTTGCGCGCGAAGATCGACGTCAACTCGGCGGTCGTGGCTTCGAGGCGCTGGAGTTGCTCGCCCACTTCGAGCGGGATTCGAATGGTGCGACCGTGCTGTTGGACCGCGCGCTGGAGCGACTGACGGATCCACCAGGTGGCGTAGGTCGAAAACTTAAAGCCGCGCTCCCAGTCGAACTTCTCCACCGCGCGCAGCAGCCCGAAGGTTCCTTCCTGGACGAGGTCAACCATTTCGACGCCACGGTCTTGGTAGCGACGGGCCCAGTGCAGCACCAGGCGAAGGTTGGCGGCGACCATCTGCTTCTTGGCCTCTTCGTCACCGGCGGTCACGCGCTTGGCTAGTTCCACTTGCTCGTCGTAGTTGGGCATGGGGTAGCGGTCGAGGTCGCGCATCAAGAGTCCCAGCATGTCGTTGGTGTTGACTGATGAACGGTGCACTGCGGTCGTCATGGCTTCTCCTCGCCGATAAAAACACCCGTCGCGCCGGTGGGCGGGGTATTTCTCCTACCGTCGCCTTACTAATTTACCACGGGGTAAAGTGGACTTCAAGGCTTGTAAATAACGAAATCATAAGAAGTTTCGCTAAGCGCTGTGGGTCTTTTTGACCTTCTGGCCACCTTGGGCCTGGTCCACCATGTCGGCCAGGGTAAAGCTCGACAGGTGCTCGCGCATGTGGTTTCCCACGTCGGCCCACACGCCCAACAACACGCACTGGCCCTCGTGGTTGCAGGCCCCATCCTTATGGGGCTCACCAAAATCGCCCGCCACGATTGGACCATCGACGGCGGCCACGATTTCGGCCAGCGTGATGGATTCCGCGCCGCGCGCGAGCACGTAGCCGCCGCCCACCCCACGCTTGGAGCGCACGAGTCCGACGCTCTTCAAACTCAGCAGAATCTGTTCCAAATAGGGTTGGGGCAGGCCCGTTCGCTGGGCCAAGTCACGCACCGACGTGGGGGTCGTTAGATCGTCGCGTAGGGCCAGACTGAGCAGTGCTCGGCTGGCGTAATCTCCTCGCGTTGATACCCTCATAGCGCGAGTCTACCGAGGCCGTTGGCCCCCTTGGGCGACTCACCGGGGTCGCCGCGTCTGGCACACTGAATATATGGACGAAAAAAACAATGGCGTGACCGTCAATCCCGACGAGGTGCTGGACCCGGGCCAGGGCGGCGAAGCGCCCGGCGGGGACGAAGCCACCGATTTCATCAGTCAACCGGCCAAGGTCATGAGAATTGGCTCCATGGTCAAGTCGCTGCTCGACGAAGCGCGAAGTGCTCCGCTCGACGAAGCCGGTCGAACCCGGCTGCGCGAGATCTACGAGACGTCTATTCGCGAACTTTCGGGAGCGCTGTCGCCTGATCTGGGTGAAGAACTTTCGCGCATGTCGCCGCCGTTCTCGCCTGACGTGCCGACTGAGTCGGAACTGCGCATCGCCCAGGCCCAACTTGTGGGGTGGCTGGAGGGACTCTTTCACGGCATTCAGGCCTCTCTGTTCGCCCAGCAGGCGGCGGCCACTGCCCAGCTGGAAAAGATGCGCGATCGATCGCTCAATCCGGGCAGCCCCGAGCCACGCGCCGGGACCTACCTCTAGGCGTGGCGGGCGCCGCCGAATAGTGGTACTAGCGTGTAAATCCCACGCGTGTAATTTGACGCGATATGCCCGTGAAAGGAAGAGCGCCGCGAATGGCTGAAAGCTTCGTACACCTGCACAACCACACCGAGTACTCGATGCTCGACGGGGCGGCGCGGATTGAAGAATTGGTGCTGGCCGCCAAAGCCGACGGACAGCGTGCGCTCGGCATTACCGACCACGGCAATCTCTACGGAGTCATTGATTTTTACGAGGCCTGTCGCAAGCACGACGTGACACCGATCATTGGTCTCGAGGCCTACATGGCCGCCAATTCGCGCTTTGATCGTCCTGCGCGGCGCGGCAAGATCGACGACACCGGCGGTGACACCGAAGGCGGTCAGAAGCTCTACCACCACTTGACGTTGCTGGCGACCTCCAACGAGGGTTACCGTAACCTGCGCGAACTCTCGTCCAAGGCCTTCCTCGAGGGCTACTACTACAAGCCTCGCGTGGACTGGGAACTGCTGGAGCGCTATCACCGAGGTTTGGTCGCGACGTCGGGCTGCCTAGGCGGTGTCGTCCTACAGGCGCTGGTGCAGGACAACTACCCCAAGGCCCTCGAGCTGGCCGGACGACTGCAGAGCATCTTCGGGACGGAGAACTTCTTCATCGAAATGCAGGATCACGGCATTCCCGAGCAACTGCGCACCAACCCCCAGTTGCTCGAGATCGCCAAGGCCATCCGCGCGCCCCTACTGGCCACGAACGACTTGCACTACGTGCGTCACGAGGACGCCGAGATGCACGACGCTTTGTTGTGCATCGGGACCGGTTCGCTGGTGGCCGATCCCAACCGATTCCGGTTTCAGAGCGATCAACACTATTTGAAGTCCGCGGCCGAGATGCGTTACCTCTTTCGCGACATCCCCGACGCGTGCGACAACACGTTGTTGATCGCCGAGCGCGCCGACGTGACGATCGAATTCGACAATGACGCGCTGCCGGAGTTCCCGATCCCCGCCGAGTATCAAGGGGCTAGTCACAAGGAGGGCGCGCACCGCCTACTACGCGAACTGACCTACCAGGGCGCGCACGACCGTTACGGTCCGCGCTTCAGCGCGGAGGTGCAGGAACGCTTGGACTACGAGTTAAGCGTCGTGGCCGACATGGGCTTCTCGGACTACTTCTTGGTGGTGTGGGACATCATTCGCCACGCGCGCGAGCAGGGGATCCGCGTCGGCCCCGGCCGCGGTTCGGCGGCCGGGTGCTGCATTGCCTACTGCCTGCGTATCGTTGACCTTGATCCCATCCGTTACGGACTGATATTCGAGCGTTTCCTCAACCCCGGTCGCAAGCAGATGCCCGACATCGACATGGACTTCGACGAGCGCTACCGCGGCGACATGATTCGCTACGCGGCCGACCGCTACGGCTCGGATCACGTGGCCCAGATCGTCACGTTCTCGACCATCAAGGCCCGCGCGGCCGTGCGCGACGCCGCGCGGGTATTGGGCTACCCGCCCCAATTAGGCGACAAGATTGCCAAGGCCATGCCGCCGCTCGTCATGGGTCAGGACCTTCCCTTAGAGGCCTGCTTCACTCGCGTGCCCGGCCACGAGAATCGCTACGTCGAAGCGGTTGACCTGCGATCGCTCTACAACACCGATCCCGAGGTGAAGCACACCATCGACGTGGCCAAAGGATTCGTTGACAAGCGGCGCCAGGACGGGATCCACGCCGCGGCGGTGGTGATCACCAAGGAGCCGATCCTTGAGTACGTGCCGGTGCAGCGCAAGTCGGGGCCTAACGCGTCGAGTGACGACGCGCCCATCGTTACCCAGTACGAAGCGACCGCTATCGAAAAGCTCGGACTGCTCAAGATGGACTTCCTTGGTTTGCGCAACCTGGCCATCATCGAGCGCACCCTCGAGCACATCAAACGCCGTGGCATCGAGTTGGACATCGATCACGTTGCGCTCGATGACGTCAAGGTCTTTGACATGTTGAAACTGGGTAACTCCATCGGCATCTTCCAATTGGAGGGCGACAAGATGCGCCAACTCATTCGCCGCCTGGCCCCCACCAGCTTCGACGACATCGCGGCCCTGGTGGCGTTGTACCGACCGGGACCCTTGAGCGAAAACGTCCACAACGACTACGCCGATCGCAAGAATCATCGCCAGCAGGTCAGTTACGACCATGAGGATCTCGAAGAGATCTTGGGCGAGACCTACGGGCTCATGATTTACCAAGAAGACATCATGCGCGTGGCGACCAAGATCGCCGGGTTCTCCCTTGCCGAGGCCGACGATCTTCGCAAGGCCTGCTCGAAGAAGATCCGCGAGATGATCCAGGCCCAGCGCAAGAAATTCGTCGACGGCGCCGAGCGCGAGGGTTACGGACGCGAACTGGGTGAGACAATCTTCAACAAGATCGAACCGTTCGCGGACTACGCCTTTAACAAGAGCCACGCCTACGGCTATGGACTTATTGCCTACCAGAACGCGTGGCTGAAGGCGAACTATCCCGTCGAGTACATGGCGGCGCTGCTCACCTCATTTCGCGACGACAAGGACAAATCATCGGTCTACCTGAACGAGGCCCGTCAAATGGGGATCAGCGTGGGGGTGCCCGACGTCAACGAGTCCTTCGCCGAGTACGCGCCGAGCATCACCAAGGATCAGACGATTCTGTTTGGCATGGCCGCGGTACGAAACGTGGGTGAGACGCTGGTCGAAAAGATCGTCAACGAGCGCGAAGCGAATGGACCGTACGAGTCGATCTACGATTTCGTGCGCCGGGTCGATCCAATGGTGCTCAACCGCCGGTCCATGGAATCGCTGATCAAGGCGGGGGCATTCGACTCGCTGAGGGTCCCGCGCCTGGGCTTCCTGCTGCGCGTGGACGAAATCATCGACGTCACGCTCAGTCGTCGCAAGGACCTCTCCTTCGGCATTTCTACGCTCTTCGCGGCCCTCGACCGCGACGGCGCAGCCGATGACTGGGAGGGTACGGAGATCGCCCTCAGTGACTTGGAATTCGACAAGTCGGTCAAGCTGGACTTCGAGCGCGAGATGCTCGGCACCTACATCTCGGATCACCCGCTCTACGAGATCGAAAGCCTGCTGGCGGCCCGGACCGATGGTTCGATCATCTCGATTCGAGAACGTGGCGATGACCTCGCCAAGGCCAACAAGGTCGTCACGGTGGGCGGCATCCTGGCCGAGGTGCAGCTGCGCACCACCAAGGCCGGCCAGCAGTACGCCCGGGTGGTGCTCGAGGATTTGGGCGGGTCGATGGAGATCAATTTCTCGGCGCGCAAGTTCGAAGAGTGCAGCGGCTTTCTCACTAAGGACAACGTCGTGCTCATTGAGGGCCGCCTCGACGCGCGTGACGAGGAGCTTCGTTTTAGCGCGATGAAGGTCACCTTGCTCAAGGTTGACCGCGGCGACGGCGAACTACGTTTGTCCCTGCGACCGGAGGACCTGACCGCTAGTTCAATCGGCACGTTGCGCGACATCCTGTCGCATCATCCCGGTAAATCACCGGTGATTGTCGAGACGGGCGAGGCCGGCAAAGCCTACAAATTGGGTCCAGAATTCAATGTCAACATCTCTGGCGTAGTAGGGGACTTGCGCTCCGAATTCGGTCGAAATGTCATAAAGGGGTAGCAAAGGTTTCTTGGGGTGGTGAACTCCCGTAGAATGGCTCCCTATGACAATGACCGTCACAACGAAGGACACCACCGCCCTCAGCGATGTCGAGTTGGCCGAAATGGCCGACCTGTGCGTCGACCGCGAACCCAACTTTGATATTGGCTTCCTCTCTAAGCAGCGTGAAGATTGGGTCCTGGTGACCCAGGTACGTGAAGGCAACAAATTACGCGGCTACTCCTTTTGCACGCTGGAACGCATCGGCGGCACGCCGTCGTTGCTGGTGGGCTTGCTGCTGATCGATCGAAACGCCAAGTCCGACCAGACGCTCAAGACCATCCTGCACGACCAGTTCCGTCGTGCCCTGCTGGCCTTTCCTGATGAGGATGTCCTGCTCGGCTCGCGACTGACCACGCCCGATGGCTTCCGGGCGTTCGCGGGACTTGACGACGTCGTGCCCCGTCTCGGCTACCGTCCCACCGGAGAGGACCGCGCCTGGGGACGGCGACTGGCGAAGCGCTTCGGCTCCGAAAAGTCGATCGACGACAAGACCTTCGTGATGACCGTGACGCCTGGACCGGTCGGCGGGCTTGATTACGTCGCGGCGAAGGGCGCCATTCCCGTGGGCGCAGACACCCACTTCGCCGGTGTGGAACCCGAAAAGGGACAGCGCCTGGTGGTGTTCGGCTGGGCGATGGCCGAATCGCTGGCCACCGGCAAACTGCCCAAATAGGTTTAGCCCCTCGGCAGTAGGCCCGTACAGCTCTTGTAGCAGTGTCCGTCAATTGACTTGGACAACGTGGTGAGCACGTAGGTCGGGCGAAAGCCCAGCGACGTCGCGAGGTCCTTGCCCGCGAGGGAGAACTGTCGGGCCGTCTCCATCGTGCGGATGGCGTGACTGTCCTCACAGAGCAACCACACGTCGTCGCCGTACCATCCGAAGCGCACCCACGTCGATCCGTCGTCGCTGCGGCGAAGCAATTGGGGACCACTGTCGGCGGCGATAAGCGCCACGCTCGGTCGCTCACCACGGAACTCCCAGTACGGGGCGCTGGGTCCGCGGAATCCGAAGAGGTGGCCGTCGGCGGGGCTGGCAATTTTCTCGAGCCAACCCCTTACCCGTCGTCCTCGATAGGAACCCAGACGCCGCGGCAAATCGACGAGCGTCACGGCTTCGGGCTGCGCGAGATCGTTGCGTTCAATATCGAGCGCCAGTTGGCCTTCGACAACGTCAAATACCGCGAGGTCCGCGATGAAATCTTCCGGCCACGGGATACGCCATCGCACGATTGCCTGGGATGCCAAGTCGACGACGGTCGTGGATTCGTTGGTGGAACCTAAGACCAACCCGTACACAGTGGCGCCGGGCGTGAGGTCGACATCACTGCGTTGCGGCATGCGCTGGACCAAATGCCTTATTTCCCTTATTGAGGGATCGCGATTGAAGAGGGCCACTACGAATGCACTCGCTGGAGTTGTTCGTCCAGGTTGGCGACCGTACTCACCGGCAGCTGGCAAGCGCCGGATCGACACACGTAGGCCACACCGATACGGCGGTCGCGCAGTAGTGGGGATGTGCCCAGTCCTGTAATCAGAACGCTGCTGGTCATAGGTAACAATCGTACGTGCTGGCTCAGTTCGTTCGGTCCGCCGGGAATCACGATTTCGATCCCTTCGAGCGCGAATCCGGCGGCTTCGACGAGATCAGGCAGCGCACTCGGGTGTGAATCGAGCACCGTCGCTGCCAATTCAACGAGCCGTTGCGCCACTGCGAGTAGATGGTCATCGTCCAGACACATCGCGAGTCGAGCGATCGCTCGACAGGCCACCGCATGGTTCGACGGCGTCGCGCCGTCGAAAATTTCTTTGGGTCGCGCGGGCAAATCGGTGACGAGATCGCTTTGCGAGAAGAGGCCTCTTCCGACGCGAGGGAATTCCTCCGTCGGTACGTCGCCGTCCCAGTAGTGCTCGAGCAGGTACTGAGCCAATTCATGAGCATCGCTTAACCACTTGTCGTCGCCCGTTGTTTCGAAGGCGTCGACGTAGGCGTCGCAGAGCCACGCAACGTCTCCGGCACTGGCGTGAGCCTCCCGACGCTCGGTACGCCACCACGTGAAATCCGAGCAGTGCGTGAAACGCAGCGAGTTCAGTAATTCGAGCGCTTGATCAACTAGTTCCACTTCGCCGCTCATCAGACAGGCTGAGGCAAACATGGCGTTCCACTCCAGAATCACCTTTTCGTCACGCCCGGGCTGTACCCGATGACTCCTCGCGTGGCGAAGTGCTTCCGCGGCCTGAACTAGTTCATGGGGCAATAAGAACGGTTCCCCGTCAGCGAGGCGGGGAATGGACCGGCCCTCAAAGAGCCCTGGTGACGTAATTTGCCAACGCGACAAAACCCTGTTCAGGTCCTCGGAGTGACCGGAATCGCTGAGTGCCTGCGTCACTTCTTCGACGGTCCAGGTGACGTGGGAGCCCTCGACCCCACCGGCGTCTGCGTCAAGTGACGAGGCGAAGCCCGAGGTCACCCGAAGGTCGCTCAGCACGAAGTGCAGGGTGTCCAGTGCCACGTCGCGCCACTCGCCATGATCCGGGTAGGTTCGGGCCGCCATCAAGTAGACGCGGGCCAACAGCGCTTGATCGCTCAACATCTTTTCGAAGTGCGGTACGTGCCACTCGTGGTCGACGCTGTAGCGCGCGAAGCCCCCTCGAAGATGGTCATAGATGCCACGTCTGGACATCGCGTCCAGGGTTCGCTCTACTGCTTGCACGGAGGCGTTGTCCTTGAATTCGAGCAGCGCTTGCACGTAACTGGGCCGAGGAAATTTTGGCGCACCTCCGAAGCCGCCGTCAGCGTCGACGCGGCTCACCAATTCGTCGCGAAGCGTCAGGCGAATGAGGGGCAAGTCAATGGTTTTGTTGTACGGCGCCAAGTGGTCAACGAAGGAGATTTCTTTCTCAATCGCGAGTTGTAATTCCGTGGCCTGAACCACGATGGCCTCACGCTGATTACGCCAGGCGTCGGCCAACGCTCGCAGAAGTCGGGGAAAACCTGTCTGTCCCGGCCGGTCTTGGGGAGGGTAGTAGGTACCCGCCATGAAGGGCCGGCCGTCGGGCAGAAGGAATACGGACATGGGCCAGCCGCCGTGTCCGTTCAGTAGTTGCGTCGCCGCCATATAGAGGGCGTCAACATCGGGCCTCTCTTCGCGGTCCACTTTGATGGCGATGAAGGAACTATTGATGATCTGCGCGATGTTCGGATCTTCGAAGGATTCGTGGGCCATGACGTGACACCAGTGACACGCGGCGTAACCAACGGAGAGGAAAATTGGTCGATCGAGTTCTGCCGCCATTTCCAATGCTTCGTGGCCCCAGGGCCACCAGTCGACTGGGTTATTTGCGTGTTGGCGCAAGTAGGCCGAACTAGATGCGCCGAGACGATTCACGCCACGATGTTAGGCCCGTGGTCGGTGGTCGGACACGTCCGCGTTCTACGAGCTCGTACGTGACGAGGAGCTCCGCTGCTCCCACTGTTCGCGGCGAATAGCCATCACGACCTCGTCGGTCCACTCACCCTTCACAAACTCATTTTCCACCATGTGCGCCTCTTGACGTAATCCGGCCTTTTCCAGTGAGCGAATGGACGCCGCATTGCGACCGTCGCAACGGCCCACGATTCGGTGCAGGGCGTATTGCACGAAGCCGATCTGGAGAAGTTCGCGATAGACCTCGACCGCAAATCCCCGTCCGCGGTACTCGGGGTTTAGCGATCCGCCCATCTCTCCCTGACGGTGCTCGTTCGCTGACCATCGGAGCATGAAATCACCCACGACCCGATTCGTTTCGTTGAACACGACGGCGACGGGCAATACGTTCTCGTCGATGATTTCTTGGGGCCGATGCAGACTTCTCTCCAGCGCTTCTCTCGTCTCATCACGATCGCGCGGACCCCAATAGAGATAGCGACTCACTTCGGGCAATCCGAAGTACGTCGCGAGATCGTCGAGGTCGCCTAATTGAAACGCTCGAAGTGTCAGTTGTTTGGTTCGACGGCTGACTAGTAGTTGGGCCATGACACAGTTCTAGTTGCCCACCTGTGCTCGGGCCCACAGCGGCCGTGTCCGCTTCTAGGGAATATTTCACCCTTCGCGACAGGTTCATGTGCGCGACGCGAAGGGGACTCCGTGGTTGATATCGCGTCATACGTTCTCGGACGTTCCTGAGAAGAATTCGAAGTGAGGCCACCGCCAAACTCGCTACTGTGATGGTGGGCGAAACCGCCCCCGCAAACCACGGAGGAAATTTTGACGACGCCACTACGTTGGGGGATCATTGGTACCGGACTCATCGCCAAGAGATTCGCGGCTGACCTTAGCTTTACCGATGAGGGAATCATTGCGGCGGTCGGCTCACGCTCGCAGGCCACCGCTGACGCGTTTGGGGCGGAGTTCGGTATCGCCAATTGCTATGACACCTACGAAGCACTGGTCGCCGACCCCGATGTCGACGCCGTCTACGTCGCGACGCCTCATCCAATGCACCACGCCAATGCCATGCTCGCCCTCGAGCATGGCAAGCACGTGCTAATTGAAAAAGCCTTCACGATGACCGCGGCCCAAGCGCGTGACCTGGTGTCGTCGGCGCGCTCCAAGAATCTCTTTCTGATGGAGGCAATGTGGACACGCTTTCTTCCTCACGTCATCGCCATTCGCGAACTACTGGCCCAGGGTGCGCTCGGAGAGATCGTCGCGGTGAGTGCCGATCACGGACAGTGGTTCGTTGAAGATCCCGCGTTTCGACTTTTTGCCCCCGAGCTGGGCGGCGGCGCCCTACTCGACCTTGGCGTCTACGTCGTGTCATGGGCGTCAATGATCCTTGGAACGCCTGAACTAGTGACGGCCACGATTACGCCTGCCTTCACTGGTGTAGACGGCGAAACCTCGATGGTCTTTAGATACAAGAGCGGCGCGCAGTCAATATTGACGTGTACGTCGATGGCGGCTACTCCAGTACGGGCGAGCATCGTTGGAAAAGACGCTCGCATCGAGGTCGAGGGCCGTTTCTACGAAC
>ODAK010002203.1_pt1 | contig 20598 bp, 20 predicted proteins | sample 1539591 | NCBI WGS metagenome assembly ODAK01 (sample SAMEA3539303, study PRJEB22396) | soil metagenome | biome: tundra; feature: field; material: soil | place: USA | collected 2010-05 | depth 0.15 m | reverse complement strand
ACCAGCATCTCGGACAGGGCGGTGATGGTATTTGGCTCGGCCGTCAGCGGGGCGATGACCGCGGCCACGTGACCTAGGCCGCCCCCAACCAGGCGCCGTCCTGCAGCGCGACCTCGAAGAACCGCTCGCCCATGCGCCGATAGCCCGCCGCATTCGGGTGCAGGTCGTCGGGCAGGTCCGGCGCGTCGGCCTCGTCGAATAGGGCGAGACCGGACAGGTAGCGGATCGCCCTGTCGCCGGTTTTGACCCGCGCCTCGACCACGCCTTCGAGCAACTCGCGCATGCGACTGAGCGACGGGCCGCCGGCGGCGCCCTCGCGCTCGCGGCTGGCGGAATAGATCGGCGAGACGATCATCAGCGGCGTGGTCGGGTGCTTCTCGCGGATGATCGAGATCATCGAATGGGCGGAATCCAGAAAGGTGCGCTCCTTCAGCATGCCCTCGGAATAGACGTTGATGCCGAGCTTGAGCACGATCCCGTCGGCGGGCTGGTCGCGAATGGCGCGGGCGGCCAGGCCCGAGAGCAGGCAGGACCCGGCCCAGCCCAGGTTGAGGTGCGCCATGTCGGCAAGCCCTGCCGCCACGGCCGGCCAGGCCCCGGACGCGCCGTCGGCCTCCATGCAGTGGGAGATGGAGCTGCCATGGAAGACCAGCCGCCGCCGCCGGTCCGGCCAAGGCGCCCAATGGGCGCCGTCATCCAGCTCCAGCCGGGTGATCGATACGGTCGCGACCTGCGGCAACCAGAGCTCCAGGGTCTTTTCGCCCGCCGGAAGCTCGGGCAGGAAGACCGCGCCGCGCTCCCGCTCCAGCGACCTTTCGCCGGCGGGCAGGCCCGAGAAGACGATCGCGGCGCGTTCGTCGCCCTCGAAGCCGCCGGTCATGACCACCCGCGCGCCGCCCTCGGCCGGGGCGCGGGCCCAGAGCTGGCCGTCGACATAGAGGTCGTAGTTGGCCAAGGATCGGGAGTCGGCGCCGAGGGCCTGACGCTGAGTCACCGACAGGCGCAGGTTGCGCGAATCCGTCACCAGCCGCAGACGCACGCCCGCCGCGCAGGTCGCGACCCAGCGGGTGGCCGGATCGAGGTAGTTCAGTTCAGCCACTGGAAACCGTACCGGCTGTACCGAGCCCGGCCGTCGGCGCAGGTCGACATGGCCTTCGACTAGGTCGTCCAGCGCGTTCAGATCAATGGCTTGCATGGTCGTCTCCCCGGGCCCCTATTCAAAACGCGCCCTGGCCGGCAAAAACAAGGGCTGCGCAAAGGGTGGAGCGTCGGAACAGATCATGAGCACTCTCGACGAGGCGCGCCGGCTGGTGGCCGCCGACGATCGCCAGGACTTCGATTTTGCCAGCCGCGGCTTCATCGCCACGCGCAAGGACCCGGTGATCAAGCGCGCCGACGGGCGGGTGGCGTTCGACCTGTCCTCCTACGGTTTCCTCAAGGGCGCCGCGCCTGACACCGCCAATCCCAGCCTGTGGCGCCAGGCGCAGATCCTCACCAAGCACGGGCTCTTCAAGGTGGCCGAGCGCATCTACCAGGTGCGCGGTTTCGACGTCTCCACCGTCACCTTCATCGACGCCGGCCTGGGCTGGATCGTGGTCGATCCGCTGACCACGGTCGAGGTGGCGCGCGCGGCGCTGGAGCTGGCCCAGGAGCATGTGGCGGAAAAGCCGGTGCTGGCCGTCATCTACTCGCACAGCCACATCGACCACTATGGCGGGGTCGGCGGGGTGACCACGGCGGCCGACGTGGCGGCCGGCAAGGTCAAGGTGATCGCGCCGGAGGGCTTTCTCGAACACGCGGTCTCGGAAAACATCATCGCCGGCCCGGCCATGCTGCGCCGGGCGCGGTTCCAGTTCGGTCACACCCTGCCACGCGGGGCGGAGGGCGAGATGACCTCCGGGCTCGGCCCCTGCCCGTCCCTGGGCACGCTGTCGCTGATCGCGCCGACGGACCTGATCACACAGACGGGCCAGAAGATCACCGTCGGCGACGTCACCATGGTCTTCCAGCTGACGCCAGGCACCGAGGCGCCGGCGGAGATGAACTTCCACCTGCCTCAGTTCCGGGCCGTCTTCATGGCCGAGAACGCCAACCTGACCATGCACAACCTCCTGCCAGCACGCGGCGCCCTGGTGCGCGACGCCAAGGCCTGGGCCGACTATCTGACCGAATCCATCCGCCTGTTCGGCCCGACCAGCGACGTGATGTTCGCCGCCCACGGCATTCCGCGCTTCGGCCAGGCGGAGATCACCGCCTTTTTGACCAACCATCGCGACGCCTACAAATTCCTCCACGACCAGTCGGTCAGGCTGATGAACACCGGGCTGACGGGACCGGAGATCGCCGAGGTGCTGGCCTTGCCGCAGGTGCTGGCCAAACAGTGGTTCAACCGCGGCTACTACGGGACGATGAGCCACAATTCCAAGGCCATCTATCAGCGCTATCTGGGCTGGTACGACGCCAATCCGGCAAACCTCAACCCGCTGCCGCCGGAACCCGCCGCGAAGAAGTACGTGGCGGCCATGGGCGGCCCGGATGCCGTGATGGCCCAGGCTGATGTGGCGATGAAGGCGGGCGAGCTGCGCTGGGCCGCCACGCTGCTCAACCACGTGGTCTTCGCCGACGACGCCAACACCGCCGCGCGCGAGCAGCTGGCGGCCATCTATACCGAGCTCGGCTTTGAGTCCGAGGCCGGCACCTGGCGCAACATCTACCTGACCGGCGCCCAGGAGCTGCGCAGCGGGCCGGTGCAGCTGCCGCCCGGCGGCTTCAGCCCCGACGTGCTGGCGGCGACAACGACGCCCATGCTGCTGGATTTCGCCGCCGTGCGGGTTAATCCGGACAAGGCCGCCGCACGCGCTTTCAAGATCAATCTGGCGCTGACCGACCGGGATGAGGTGGTCCTGATCAGCGTCGAAAACGGCGTCCTGGTGCATGAGTTGGGCGTCCACGAGGCCGGCGCCGGCGCCACCGTGCGCATGAAGCGGCCCGAACTGCTGTTGACCTTGTTCGCCGGCATTCCGTTGGCTTCGCGGGTGGAGTCCGGCGACATCGTCATCGAGGGCGATGCTGGGCTCTACGCCGCCCTGATCGACCTGATCGAACCCCTGACGCCGAACTTCCCGGTGGTTACGCCGTAAATATTTCCGTCATCGCCCGACTTGTTCGGGCGACCCATGGTCGCTCACGTTCGACGGTGATCATGGGCGCCTCAGCAGCACCCCTGAACACCCACATCCGCCGGCGATCATGGGTGGCCCGAACAAGTCGGGCCATGACGGAAAATAGTGTTTCGAGCCTATTTCGCCGCCACCGACGAGGACGTCAGGTCGTCGCCCAGCACGATCTCGCCGGTGAAGTGGGGGCGGGCGATCTCGCGCCATTGCTCTTCCTGGCCTGGCATGAGGTTGGGCACATAGTGGGTCATCATCAGGGTGCGCACCCCGGCGCGCTGGGCGGTCTGCGCCGCCTGCTCCACCGTCGAATGGTAGTCGAGAATGTCCTTCAGCCGCTGCATGGGAACGCGCCTGACCAGGTCGTCGCGGATCACCGTCTGCACATAGATGTCGGCGCCCTTGCACAGTTCGTCGAGCCCCGGGCACGGCACCGTGTCGCCGGCCAAGGCCACGACGCCGCCACCCTGTTCGATGCGATAGCCCAGGGTCGGGAAGACCGGCGAATGGTCTGTCTGGTGGGCCGAGATCGCGCAGTCGCCGACGCTGAAACTGTCGCCCGGCTCCAGCTCGGTGGTCTCGACATTGGGTCCGGCGTTCAGATCGGCATGGTGATCGATCCGGTATTTGACATCGAAGGCCAGCATGGCCAGCGTCGCCTCCACCAGGGCCTTGGCGCCCTTGGGCCCGAACACCTTCAGCGGGACCGGCGCCGGGTTCATCACCCAGTGGCTGGTGATGATGTCGTTCAGGTCGGTGATGTGGTCGGAGTGCATGTGGGTTAAGAGCACCGCAGAAATCGCCGCCGGCGCCACGCCGACCGCCGCCAGCCGCATGACCACGCCCCGGCCGCAGTCGGTCAGCAGGTTCACCCCGCCGGCCCTGACCAGGGTCGCTGGGCCCGCCCGGTTGGGACTGGGAATGGGCGAACCGGTGCCCAACAAGATTACGTCCATGAATAGGTCCTCTTAAGCCGCATAGACCGCGCGTTCGAAGGCTCCGAAGGCGGCCAGGGCGCGGGGGTCGGCGAAGGGCAGGAACTGGGCGCACATGACGCCGGCCGCGCCCGATGCGCGATCGATCCAGTAGTAGCAGTTGGAGAGCCCGGCCCAGGCCAGTGAGCCGGCCGCCCGTCCATTCGGCCCCGGCGCCAGGTTGGCGAGGAAGCCCAGGGTCCAGGCCTTGGCCGCGTCCGGAAAGGGATCGAAGGTGTTCGAGGTGTTCGCCTGGATGCTCTTCAGCACGCCGATCTCGGCGCCCTCGATCGTGCTGGCGCAGAGGGCTTCGAGGTGGGCGGTTTTGAGTAGCTGCGGACCGCGGCCCAGCATCGAGTCCAGGAAACGCAGATACTGGCTCGGATTGGAATAGAGCCCCCCGCCGCCCATGCCGAAATAGGGCTCGGGCGGCATGCCGAAGGGCATGGGCGCGAGGCTCCCGTCCGGCGTGCGCGCGTGCATGGAGGCCAGGCGCGCACGCTGGTCGTCATTAAGGAAAAAGCCGCTGTCGTCCATGCCCAGCGGCGCGAAGACGCGGCGGCGCATATAGGCGTCGAAGCTCTCGCCGCTCACCGCCTCGATCAGCTTGCCCGCCCAGTCGATGCCGATGCCGTACTGCCAGCCCTGGCCGGGCTCGAACACCAGCACCGGGTCGGGCGCCACGCCCTGGGCGGCGGCCTCGCCGGCAGCGGCGTAATAGCGGGTAAGCGGCGTGCTGCAGAACGCGTAGGCGAAGCCCGATGTGTGGGTCAGCAGCCGGCGCAGCGTGATCGGTTGCGTTGCGGTCTCGAGGATCGGCTTTTCCGCCGCGTCGAAGCCTTTCAGCACCTTGGGCGCGGCCAGCTGGGGCAGCCAGCGGCCGACCGGATCGTCCAGCCCGACGCGGCCATCCTCGACCAGCTGCAGCGCCGCCACCGAGGTCAGGGCCTTGGTGCAGGAGGCCATCCAGAACAGGGTGTCGGTGGTCAGGGGCGCCGGATTGTCCACCCCGCGCACGCCGACCGAGACCTCGACCGTCTCACCGTTCGGCAACCGCGCCGCGGCGACCAGCCCCGGCAGGTCAGCCTCGGCCAGGCCGTTGGTCAGCGCCTCGCGCACCTGCTCAACGGCGCTCATCGGACGTGCATCCCGCCATCGACCACCAGCAGCACGCCGGTGATGAACTTGGCCTCGTCGGAGGCGAGGAAGAGGGCAGCATGGGCCGTATCCCAGGCCGTGCCCATTTCGCCCATGGGCACCCGCGCATTGCGGCCGGCGCGAACCTCCTCGGCGCTGCGGCCGCTGGCCCTGGATATGCCGACGACCGCCATCGGCGTGTCCATCAGTCCCGGCAGGACGGCGTTGCAGCGCACCCGGTATTTGGCGTTGGCGGAGGCCACACTGGTGGTCAGCCGGTTCACGCCCGCCTTGGAGACCTCGTAGGCGATCTGGTTGCCGCCGGAGAGCGAGGCCAGCGACGAGATATTGACGATCGCCCCGCCGCCGGCCTCGCGCATGACCGGGATGACCGCCTTGCAGACCAGCCACTGGCCCTTGAGATTGACCTCGAGAATCTTGTCGAAGGCGGGCTCGTCGGCGTGCTGCGCCGGGCCGTCGCGGCCGCCGGCCGAGCCGCCGATCCCGACATTGTTGATCAGGACATCCACGCCGCCCAACCTCGATACGCCGGTCGCGACGATGGCGGCGGCCTGGGCGGCGTCGGTGACGTCCGCCTCGAAGGCGGAAGCCTCGCCGCCCTCGGCCGCGATCATCGCCGCCGTCTCTTCCGCCCGCTCCATGACCCGGTCGACGCATAGCACCTTGGCGCCTTCGCGGGCGAAGAGGATGGCCATGGCGCGGCCGTTGCCGATGGTCTCGCCCGGGGTCTGGCCGGCGCCGACGACGATGGCGCTCTTGTCCTTCAGCCGCTCGCCCATGACCGTCAGGCCTTCAGGTCGGGATCGAGGGTCAGGCCGGGATCGAGCTGCACGCCGAAGCTGTTCAGCATCATCGAGACCTGGGTGTACTGGCCTGTGGTGAAGACCACGTCCATGCACTGCTTCTGATCGAAATGGTGGGTCAGATCGGCCCAGGTGGCGTCGCTGATGCAATGCTCGAACACCAGTTCGTCGGCGGCGCGCAGCAGCGAGGCCTCGGCCGGGTTCCAGTTGATCGAGGACGCGCCCTCCTTGATCGCCTCGATGTCGTGCTCCTTCAGCCCCTCGCGCAAGCCGATGACTTTGTGCTGAGCGAACTCGTAGCCCGACTTGCAAAGGAAGCCGACGCGCAGGATGAGGATTTCGCGCTCGCGGGCCGGCAGGTTGTTGCGCCGCGACAGCACATAGTCGCCCCACTGCAGGAAGCGGGTCAGCGCCTTGGGTGCGTGCGCCAGGGTGGCGAAGATGTTCAGCGGCGCGCGCCCGTCGCGCATGACCGTGGCTAGCGCCTCACGCTGGTCGTCATCGAGGTCGGCGACCGCAAGGGGCGCGATGCGCGGCTGGCTCAGTCTCATGGCGTTCTCCCAGGCGTGTTGTTCTTGGAAAAACGACCTAACAGACCGCGCCCCGGCCGACCATATGCCGCTGGCTTGCCCGCCGCGGCCGGGGCGGTTAAGCTTTGCGCTTCGAGTGAGGTTTCGAAGCCCAGATGTGTGAAATCAATCGTTTGAAGCGCCCAGAGTAGCCGGGGTCCAACCCCGCGCCACAACCACCGTCCGCGCGCGAAGAGCCGCGAAACGGTCCGCATTCATTCGACTGACGGAATTTCACCCATGCCGAAACTCAAAGGCCAGAGCGCGTCTTCGCGCCGCCCTACCCCCTATGCCGACCTGAACGCCGTCCTGGCCGAGCTGGTCGAGCGCGCCCGGACCCTGCTCGCCGACAACTTCGTCGGGGCCTATCTGCAGGGCTCGTTCGCGCTCGGCGACTTCGACACGCACAGCGACGTCGACTTCATGATCGTCACGCACGAAGACGTTCCGCCGGACCAGGTCCCGGACCTTCAGGCCATGCACGATGACCTGCATGCCCTGCCGAGCCCTTGGGCGACGCGGTTGGAGGGGTCTTATGCGCCGAAGGCCATCCTGCGGCGCTGGTCGACGACGCCCCGCGATCCGCCGGGCGAGCCCAGACCGGACACCTGGGCCGATCCGGGGACCAGCGGGATGGCCCCGCGCGTCTATCCCTTCCTCTTCCTCGGCAACGGCGAACGGGTGCTGGTCCGCTCCGAGCACGACAACACCCAGGTCGTGCGCTGGATCCTGCGCGAAAAGGGCGTGGCCATGGCCGGCCCGCCAGCGCGCGGCTTGGTCGATCCCGTGCCCGGCGAGGCCCTGCGCAAGGAAGTAGGGGCCGTCCTCGACAGGCTCGACCTGATGGATGAGCCGGCGATCAGCGAGCAGATGTGGGTCCAATGCTTCATGGCCCTGATGGTCGGACGGATGCTTTATGCCCTGGCCACCGGCCGTATCGGTTCGAAGAAGACCGCTGTCACCTTCGCCAAGCAGAGGCTGGAGCCGCGCTTCGCCGGCCTGATCGAACGCGCCTGGCGCGAGCGCGAGGGACGGCCGGACGAGGGGGCGGCGCTGGCGGCCTATTTCCGCCAAGCTTCGGATCCGGACGAAGCGGCCGCGACTCTGGACCTGATCCGCCATGCCAGGGCGGTCGCGCACGCTGTCCCTGCTCGGTCGGTGATCGAGCAGAAGCTGGCGGCGAAACGCCAGCCGCCGCCCGGCCGGGGCGACTGGCGCGGCGGCCTGAACCAGCGAGGCCCCTCGGCGCGCGGCTGGACCCCGCCACCGACCCGGCCCGGCGGCCGCGGGCGGCGCGGCTAGCTCCAGCGCTGCGGCGGGGCCTCGGCCTTCAGCCTCATCAGGCTCTCGCGCAGGGCGTCCATGAAGCCGGTTCGATCGCCGGTCCAGGGTACGGGCTCGCCGATCAGCACGGTGCAGTTCATCGGCACCGGAATGCCCGCGCCCTTGGGCAGGACGCGGCCGGCGCCCTCGATCCAGACCGGGATGACCGGGGCGTTGGGAACGTCCTGGGCCAGGCGGGCTATGCCGCTTTTCAAGACGCCCATCTCGTCGCTGGCGTCGCCGCGAGTCCCCTCGGGAAAGAGGATGACGATGTGGCCGGAGGCCAGGGCCTCGCGCATGGGCGCCAGGACGTCGGCGCCCGAGCCCGCCAGGGCCCGCTCCACCGGTACGATCCCGACCACCTCGCGCGAGAACCAGCTGATCAGCGGGCCTCTCAGGAAATAGTCGGCCGCCGCCGCCGGGCGCAGCAGCGGCACGAGCCTGGCCGGAAAGATGGTGAGCAGCACCAGTGTATCCACATGGCTGTTGTGGTTGGCGGCGATGATGGCCGGGCCGGTCCTGGGCAGGTGCTCGGCGCCGATGACGTCCGCCCCGGTCATGAAGCGGGCCAGGGGCCTAGCGAACAGGGTCAGCAGCAGAAGGCGGATCAGGGCCATGGCAGCGGAGAGAAGGCGAAGAAGATGATCAGGTGGAAATAGAGCGGCGCGGTGAAGGTCAGGCTGTCGATGCGGTCGAGCACCCCGCCGTGGCCGGGAATGCTGCGGCTGGTGTCCTTGACCCCCAGGTCGCGCTTGATCGCCGACATGGTGACGTCGCCGGCGAAGCCCGCCAGCGGCAGGGAGGCGGCGATGACCGCCAACGGCCACCCCCTGATCGGCAGGAAAAAGGGGCCCAGGAACCAGACCAGCAGGGCGGTGGTCGCCCAGCCGCCGAGAAAGCCCTCCCAGGTCTTGTTGGGGCTTACCTTGGGCATGATCTTGTGGCGGCCGGTGAGCTTGCCCCAGACATATTGCGCCACGTCGTTGGCCTCGGTGGCCAGCAGCAGGAAGAAGACCAGGCCCGCCCCGCCGGCCTGGGGCGCCTGGCTGAACGGCGTGCGCGCCAGATAGGCGGCGAAGCCGATATTGTAGACGCAGGCCACCAGCCCCCAGTTGAAGATCGCCGTGGTCCTCAAATAGGCGCGGGTCTGGCCGATCACCGCCAGGATGAAGGGCGCGACCAGGAAGGCCCAGACCGGGATGAAGACCAGATAGATGCCGTAGCGGTTGATCGCGAGCAGCCCGTAGCTGGCCGGAATGACCAGATAGGCCAGGAGGATGACCAGCCGGTCCTCGCGGCGCAGCGGCGCCAGCGACAGGAACTCCCTGAGCGCCATGAAGGAGATGACCGCGAAGAGGCAGAGCGTAGCGATCCAGCCGAACAGCAGGGCCGCGCCCACCAAGACCGTCATCACCCACCAGCTCGCCATCCGCTGGCGCAGATTGGTGTGATCCTTCTCCGGTTGAAGGATCGGCAGGGCCAGGGACGCGATGCTGCCGAGGATCAGCAGGCCCAGCACGCCCGCCATGCCCCAGAACAAGGGCGGCGTGACCGGAATGATCGGGAGGGCCGCGAACAACGGCGGGAGCGTCATGACGGCGGTTCCGGGCGCGGTCGCGCCGGGGTCAGCATGGCCGCATGCCGGATGCGGTCAAGTCTGTTCGGCTCTTGACGCGCGGCCGGCCGGCGACAACCGTGCATCCATGCCGACAAGTCTGGCCACCCTGGCGCGATCGAGCGTGGTGCATGTCGCCTTCGCCTTCCTGGCCATGGGCGCATGGGCGGTGTTCGCCAACCGCTCGGCGGGCCTGAGCCACGCCCTGATCGCCGGGCTGGTGCAGGGGACGCTGTCCGGCGGCATCACGCTGGGGCTGAAGCGCTTCCTGGAGGCCGCCTCGGCCAGGCTGACCGGCGTCAGGGCCGTAATCGTCCCGCCGACGATCAGCTGCGCGGTGATCCTTGCGATATTGGTCGGCGCGCACATTCTGGCCGGCACGCGGAACGTCTTGGCGACCATCTCGCTTCCCTATGCGGTCTCCTCGACCTACGCCTGGATCTATAGCTGGGCGGTAGCGCGGAGCCGCACGGCGGGGGCGATCGCATGACGGACCTGGAAAACCGAAGGCCGATCAGGGCGCGCGACACCGGCTGGGCCAAGCGCTTCGCCGCGACCCTGGCCAAGGCGCAGGTGCAGCCGAACCTGATCTCCGCCACCAGCCTCGCCTTCGCCGTGCTCGGCGGCGCGCTTCTGGCCGTTTCCGGCGTCATGCCCGACTGGGTGCGGCCGGTGGCGATGATCGTCGCCGCCGCCTGCATCCAGGGCCGGCTCCTGTGCAACCTGCTCGACGGCATGGTGGCCGTGGAGCATGGCGAGGGCTCCAAGACCGGGCCGATCTGGAACGAACTGCCGGATCGCATCGCCGACCTGATGTTCCTGGTCGGCGCCGGCTACTCGGCCTACGGGCTTGGTCACAATCTCGGGCCGAACCTCGGCTGGCTGGCCGGGTCGCTGGCCCTCCTGACCGCCTATGTGCGCGAACTGGGCCGCGGCATGGGCTTCCCCGCGGACTTTTCCGGACCCATGGCCAAGCAGCAGCGCATGGCGGCCCTGACCATTCTGTGCCTGGTCGCCGCGGTCGAACCGCTGTGGGGCGGGCATGGGCTGGTCATGGTCGCCGGCCTGATCGCCATCGTGATCGGGACGGCGCTGACCATCACGGGCCGTGTGGCCCGGTTGGCTCGGGCGCTGGCGGCGCGCCCATAGACGGCGCAGCCTTGCTGGACGGGTCATTGGTGTTGACCGGGCGAAGCTCGATCTCGATCACGGCATAGACCGAGCGCGCCGGCTTCAGTTCGCCGCCGATCACGAGACGGTAGGGCCCCTGTTTGGCGTCCAGCGGCTTGCCGTTCTCCTGGTCGGCCAGGATGATCGGTTCGGTCCGGAAGCTCTTCTCCGTCTCGGCCAGCGACAGGACGGTGGTGAAGCCGTCCTGGCCGGTGACGATGACGATCTGGTTCACCGGCGGCCCGTGCAGGCGCACGTCCGACGGCGCGCCGACCTCGGCCAGCAGGTCGCCGATCACCGCGCCGGTGAAGGTCGCCTTGTCCCCGTAGGGCACGGTGACGCTGGCCCGGTGCATGGCCTGGATGTCGGCGGCGCTGACCGTCTCGACCCGGCCTCGCGGCCCCTTGACGACGACCGCCTGGGCCTGCGCCACACCGCTAAGGGCCAGGGCGACGAGCCAGCAGATCGATGCAAAACGCATGGGCCTTGTCTTCCTTGGAGCGGAATCGCCGGGACGATGACCATGCCATGCACCGGCCGGATGACTCAATTCGATGGATGCAGCCGGCAGATGAGCCCGTGACAGCGGGCAAAAGGCTTGGCAGGGTTCGATTTCTGATTCTTCGCAACGGAACCCAACCCATGAACACCGCCGAACTCGTCGACAAGATCGCCGCCCACGACGACAAGATCACCAAGACCCAGGCGAAAGCCATCGTCGATGGCGTCTTCAACGCCATCCGCGACGCCGCCAAGAAGGGCGAAGAGGTTTCGCTGCCCGGCTTCGGCAAGTTCAAGGTGCAGTCCAAGCCCGCCCGCACCGGTCGCAATCCGAGCACCGGCGCGGCCATCCAGATCGCCGCCTCCAAGAAGGTGGTCTTCCAGGCGGCCAAGGTCCTCAAGGACGCCGTCAACGGCTAAAAGGCCAAGCCCGGGCGGCGTTTCGCCCGGGCGCCAAGCCTGGCCTAGGGTCGCCCCGCTCTAGCCGGCGGCGAATATCTTGCTGCAGATGGCGCCGACCTTTTCAGCCGTGGCGCCGGACGTCGCCGGACCGATAACGCCGACCTCGCAGAGGTCGCCATTCTTTTCCGCATCGACTTCCTTGAGTGTGGCGTCCCACACTGCGCGATCGCCAACGCCGGACAATGGCGTCACGGTTTGGTTGGTCTTGCCCGAAAGGATCATGTCGATCGACATGTGTCCGAGGCCAGGACGAAGGCTGACATGACCTGACGAGAATCCCGCCGTCTCGAAGACGCAGGATTGCGGATCACCCGCCAACGCTTTCGCGCTCGTAATTGGCTCGCTGAACAGCGGGGCCATATCGGCCGTCGTTATGAGCTTGCGGTCGCAAGGATTGCCTGCCGGGGCGCTGGCGACCGCCGCCGGCTGAGGCGAACCGCTGGCGGCGCCGTTGTTGGCGGCTGGCTTGGAACAGGCGGCCAGCGCGAGCAGCCCGATCAGGGCCAGAGAGGGATGTTGCGACATGGGCTTCCTCAGAGGCTGGACAGGCTGATCCAACGCGCCCGGTTCAGCAAGAGGCGGCGTTGGCGCCCGGCGTCTCCCTCAGCGATGCATCGGCGCGGTGGAGACGCCCAGCCGGGAATCGGCCAGGCCGACATAGAGCCTCCAGGCGCCGTTGAAGGCCACCAGGCCCTCCGCGAACACGACATTGCCCACCTGCCCGTCGGCTTCAGCGGGGTCGATGCGCAGGAACGGCTCGCGCATGCGCGCGATCACCGCGGTCGGATCGCTTGAATCCAGCAGGATCTGGCCCGGCTGATAGGCGCGGGCCGGCGTGTTCGGCGCGCCGACCTCAGGGTGGTTTGCGCCGTTGTAGATGAGCACGATCCCCGCCTCGGTCAGCACGGCGGGCGGACCGGGCCCGTTCGGCGAGAATCCGCTCGGGCCTGGCGAATGGGCCAAGCGCCCAGGCGGGAAGCGTCTCAGGCGTGACGGCGTCGGTCATGGTTCGGATCCGGGGCGGGACGAGGCCTTCAGGCCGCCTCGGGAATGGCCGGCGCGGAGGCCGGCTCCTCTTTCGGCGCGCGCCGCGTCAGGCCTGAGACGCCGCCGGAGGACAACAGGCCGATGTCGGCCAGCAGGCCCGGAATGGCCCATTTGTGCGGGGCGGCGATGTAGCGTGGTTGCCAGACCGGGTCGTACTTGTCCTTGTAACGGCGCACGCCCTGGAAATTGTACAGTTCCTCGCCGCGCTCGAACAAAAGCCGCCCGACCCGCGACAGGATGGGCGCCAGCGGCCGGTCCTCCAGCCCCGCCAGCGGCGCGCCGCCGAAGGCGAAGGCGACATAGCCCTGGGCGCGGCCCCAGTGCAGCAGCTCGACGAACAGGAAGTCCATGACGTTCTTGGGCGCATCGTCGGCATAGCGCATCAGGTCCATGGAGAAGCTGGAACGGTCGGCCGTGGCCCAGATGGTGGCGAAGGCGACGATGCGGCCATCGACGCGCACCACGGCTGACGGGAATTCGCCAACATAGCGCGGCGAGAAACCGCCCATGGAAAAGCTCTTGTCGCCACCGGAATGGTGCTCAAGCCAGGCGTCGGAGACCGATTTCAGCTCTGCCGTGACGTCCGCCACCTCCTCCGGGGTCAGCACGGCGAACTCCGCGCCGAACTCGCCGGCCTTGCGCCAGTTGCGCCGCAGCACCTCGCGGCGGCGGCCGCTAATGGAGAAGCTGTCCAGCGCCACGGTGGCGGACTCGCCGATCTTCTGGATGGAGAAGCCGAGCTCGACCACATCGGGCAGGTCTTCCGGTCCGAGCGCGTAAAAGGCCGGGCGGGCGGCATGGGCGTCGGCCAGCTCGCGGAAGCGCCAGTAGAGTTCCATGCGCTCGTCGCGGCGACCGACCGGGGGGCCCAGCCCGATCCAGGAGCGGCCGCGCACACTGAACATCAGGAAGCTCTCGCCGCTGCCTGAGAAGAAGAAGCGCTTGTCGCCAAGCAGGGCGAGATTGGCCTGGGGCTCCGCCGCCTCGGCCTTGGCCAGGATGGCGCGGATGCGCTCGAGGTCGGGATCGTCGTCGCCGACGATGGGCGGGGTGGCCGGGGTGGCGACCATGCGCCAGAGCCCCACCGCCATAAGCAGGATGGCCGCGCCCGCCCAGGCGCGCAGCGAGCGTGAGGCGTCGGCGTCGGCCATCACCTTCCACCAAAGCGTGTCGGAATAGTCGGCATGGCGGAAGGACCAGAGCCCCAGCGCCGCGGCGCCCGCCACCACCGCGAAGGCCGAAAACAGCCAGCCCGGGGTGATCTCCATGCGCATCAGCCGCGACTTGCGCGGAAAGGCCGAGCGCAGCGGCAGGATGATCAGGCAGATGACCGCCAGCGCGGCGGTCTGCTCCCAGTTGAACCCCTTGAGCAGCGCAAGCACCGCCGCCACCGCCAGCACCACCACGCTGGCCAGCCAGGCCCCGCCCAGCCGGCGGCGAAGCCCGAAGGCCAGCAGCACCAGGACCAGGCCCAGTATGCTGGAGACGAAATGGCTGAGTTCGACAAACCAGAGCGGCATGACCCGCACCAGCCAAGTGAAGCGCTCGGGATCCGAAGGCGACGCGCCGGAGACCAGCAGCATGACCCCTGCGGCCACGGCCAAGGCCGCCGAGACCAGCGGTCCGACCTCCAGGGCCGCCGGTTTCAAATCGCCTAGGACGCGCATGCAGGACCCTGATTCACCTCGGAAGCTCCCAATATAGCCGCTGCCGTGCGCCGAGGCACGCGGGCGGGCGAAATGACGCGAGGCGGGTCGCCAAGCGGCCGCGACGTCAATCAAACAGGTGTTCGAACCGGCTTGCTCGCGTCCTGGCCAGGAGTAAGTTAGGCTGCAAAATAGAAACAAAAACCCATTTTCGAGGAGCCGGATGGCTGATTTTGGAGCCGACAAGCTGGAGGCGTTCGCCGCCGAGGTCAGCGAGTGGCTGAAGGCTGAGTACCCGGCCGAACTGCGCGATCCGAACGTCAAGAGCGACCCCGAAGCCGTGTGGGGCGGCCGCGCCTTCGCCGGCAGCGACGACCCGCAGATCGTCTGGATGCGCCGGATGGCGGCCAAGGGCTGGACCGCACCGACATGGCCGACGGAATACGGCGGCGGCGGGCTCACGGCGGCCGAAGCGCGGGTGCTTGAGCGCGAAATCTCCCGCGGCGGCTATCGCACGCCGCTGGCCTCGTTCGGCGTCTGGATGCTGGGCCCGGTGCTGCTGGAATACGCCAACGAGGCGCAGAAGAAGGAATATCTGCCCAGGATCGTCGGCGGCGAGATCCGCTGGTGCCAGGGCTATTCCGAGCCTGGCGCCGGCTCCGACCTCGCCAGCTTGCAGACCCGCTGCGAGGACAAGGGCGACCATTGGCTGATCAACGGCCAGAAGATCTGGACCTCCTACGCCAACAAGGCCGACTGGTGCTTCTGCCTGGTGCGCACCGACACCACCAAAAAGCATGACGGCATCAGCTTCGTGCTGATCGACATGACCACGCCCGGCGTCGAGACCCGGCCGATCAAGCTGATCTCCGGCGACAGCCCCTTCTGCGAGACCTTCTTCACGGACGTAAAGATCCCCAAGGACAACATGGTCGGCCAGCTCAACGGCGGCTGGTCCATCGCCAAGCGCCTTTTGCAATACGAGCGGCAGAACATCTCCGGCGGATTCGGCGGCGGCGGCGGGGCCGGTGGGTCGGCCGGCGACCTCGGCGAGATCGCCAAGCGCTATGTCGGCGTCGACGAGACCGGCGCGGTGGACGATCCCGACCTGCGTTCGCGCATCAGCAAGAACAAGATGGACTTCCAGGCCTTCTATCTGACCATCGCTCGCGTCGCGGCGGAATCCCGGGTCAGCAACGGCCCCAGCGCCGCGACTTCGATCATCAAATACGCCGCCGCCACCTTCGCCCAGGAGCGCTCGGAGCTGATGGTCGAGGCCATGGGCGCGCAGGGCCTTGGCTGGGAGGGCGAAGCCTTCAGCCCTGGTGAGATCGCCGCCACCCACGGCTGGCTGCGCTCGAAGGGCAATTCGATCGAGGGGGGGACGTCGGAGGTCAATGTCAACGTGGTCGCCAAGCGCGTGCTAGGCTTGCCCGATCCGAAATAGCGCTATTGAGTGGCGGGATTAGAGCCCGTCCGACTGACATTATTCGTAGGGAGATTGATCATGGCCGATTTCGGCAGCGAGGTTGAAGCCTTCCGCGGCGAGGCGCGGAGCTGGCTGGAGGAAAATTATCCGCAGTCGCTGCGTCGCGATGCCGAAGCGACCCAGGAAGCCATCATGATGGGCGGTTTGAAGCCCACCGGCGACCTGAAGCTCTGGAAGGATCGCATGGCGGCCAAGGGCTGGGGCGCCCCCACCTGGCCGAAACAATATGGCGGCGGCGGTCTCACGCCCCAGGAAGCGCGCATCCTGCAGGAGGAGATGAACCGCATCGGCGCGACCAATCCCATGGCGGGGATGGGCACCAGCATGTTCGGCCCGACCCTGCTCGAATACGGCACCGAAGAGCAGAAGCAGCGCCACATCCCGCCCATCGTGAAGGGCGAGCTGCGCTGGTGTCAGGGCTATTCTGAGCCGGGCGCCGGTTCCGACCTCGCCTCCCTGACCACCAAGGCCGAGGACAAGGGCGACCACTGGGAGATCAACGGCCAGAAGATCTGGACTTCCGGCGCGCAATACGCCGACTGGTGCTTCTGCCTGGTGCGCACCGATCCGTCGAAAAAGCACGAGGGCATCAGCTTCGTGCTGATCGACATGCATCAGCCGGGGGTCGAGACCCGCCCGATCAAGCTGATCGCCGGCTCCTCGCCCTTCTGCGAAACCTTCTTCACCAATGCGCGGGCGGAAAAGAACGACATGGTCGGGCCGCTGAACGGCGGCTGGACCGTCGGCAAGCGCCTGCTACAGCACGAACGCTCCGGCCAGGGCGGCGGCCGCATGATGGGCGGCGGCGCCAGCATCCCGGACATGGCGAAGAAATATGTCGGGCTCGACCAGGCCGGCCGCATCGCCGATTCCGATCTGCGCACCCGCATCGCCAACCACATGATGAGCGCCCGCGCCCACGCGCTGACCATGCAACGGGTGCTGAACGAGGCCAGGGGCAATCTGAACCCCAGCGCCACCACCTCGATCATGAAGAACTCCGGCACCCAGATCGGCCAGGAGCGCTCCGAGCTGACGCTGGAGATCATGGGCCACCAGGGCCTGGGCTGGGAGGGCGACGATTTCGCCGCCGACGAGCTCTCCGCCGTGCGCGGCTGGCTCTCCGGCAAGGCCACGACCATCTTCGGCGGCAGCCAGGAAATCCAGAGCAACATCATTTCCAAGCGGATTCTGGGCTTGCCCGATCCGATCCAATCCGCTTCCTAGTTTTCGAGGAGACTTAAACCCTATGGCAGATTTTGGAGGCGCCGACCTGGACGCCTTCCGCACTGAAGCTCGCGAATGGCTCGAGGCGAATTTTCCGCCCGCGCTGAAGGGCAAGGGCGGGATGATGTACCTGGAAGGTCGCGAGGAACTCAGCGGCGACGCGGCCGAGTGGAAGAAGCGCATCGGCGACAAGGGCTGGGGCGTTCCGACCTGGCCCAAGGCCTATGGCGGCGGCGGCCTTGAGCCGGCTCAAGGCCGGGTGCTGCAGCAGGAGATGAACCGCATCGGCGCCTGGAACCCGATCGGCGGCATGGGCGTGATGATGTTCGGCCCGACCCTGCTCGAGTACGGCAATGAAGAGCAGAAAAAAGAGCACATCCCGCAGATCGCGCACGGCGAAGTCGCCTGGTGCCAGGGCTTTTCCGAGCCCGGCGCCGGCTCCGACCTCGCCTCGCTGTCCACAAAGTGCGAGGACAAGGGCGACCACTATCTGGTCAACGGCTCGAAGATCTGGACCTCCGGCGGCCAGTGGGCCGACAAGTGCTTCTGCCTGGTGCGCACCGACACGTCGAAGAAGCACGAGGGCATCAGCTTCCTGCTCATCGACATGAAGGCCCCGGGCGTCGAGGTTCGTCCGATCAAGCTGATCGCCGGCGCCTCGCCGTTCTGCGAGACCTTCTTCACCGATGTGAAGGTGCCGAAAGAGAACCTGGTCGGGCCGCTGAACGGCGGCTGGACCATCGCCAAGCGGCTGCTACAGCATGAACGCAGCGGCCTTTCCGGAGGTGGCGGTGGTGGAGGCGGAGGCGGCATGTTCGGCGTCGGCGGCTCCGTGCCCAGCCTCGCCAAGACCTATGTCGGCGTCGACGACAAGGGGCGCATCGTCGATTCCGACCTGCGCAGCCGCATCGCCGCCCACGACATGGACCGGCGCGCCTTCCAGCTTACCGCCATGCGCACCATCGTGGAGTCCCGCTCCAACCAGGGGCCGAGCGCGGCGACCTCGATCATGAAAAACGCCGGCACCAAGATCGGCCAGGACCAAGCCGAACTCACCCTCGAGATCATGGGCAACCAGGGTCTCGGCTGGGAGGGCGAAGGCTTCTCCTCCGACGAGCTGGCCGCCGTGCGCGGTTGGCTCGGCGGCAAGGCGACCACCATTTTCGGCGGCAGCCACGAAATCCAGAACAACATCATCTCAAAGCGGATCCTGGGCCTGCCCGATCCGGTCAACAGCACTTCAAACTAGGGACGATTCAAAATGGCCGTTTTGACTGAAGAACAGAGCATGCTGCGCGACGCAGCCCGCACCTGGACGCAAGAAAAATCCCCCGTCACCGCCTTCCGCAAGATGCGGGATTCCGGCGCCGAGCTGGGCTACGACCCCGCCGCCTTCGCCGAAATGGCCGAGATGGGCTGGACAGGCGTCATCATCCCCGAGGAATACGGCGGATCGGACTTCGGCTATCTCAGCCTTGGCCTGATCCTGGAAGAGACCGGCCGCACGCTGACCGCCTCTCCCCTGCTCTCTTCGGCCCTGGCCGCCGCGTCGGCCATCATCCTCGGCGGCAGCGACGCGCAAAAGGGCGCCTATCTGCCCAAGATCGCCGCCGGCGAACTGGTCGCCACCCTGGCGGTCGACGAAGGTCCGCACCACAACCCGGAAAAGGTCGCGCTCGCGGCCAAGAAGGGCGGTTCTGGCTATAGCCTCAGCGGCAAAAAGAGCTTCGTGCTCGAAGGCATGGCCGCCGGCCTCTACGTGGTCTCGGCCCGCACCTCCGGCAAGCCGGGCGACAAGGAGGGCATCACCCTCTTCCTGGTGGCCTCCGACGCCAAGGGCGTCAGCCGCAAGGCGCTGAAGCTGGCCGACAGTCGCGGCGCGGCCAATGTAACGTTCGACAATGTCGAGGTCGGCGCCGACGCCGTGCTCGGCGAAGCCGACAAGGGCGGCGAGCTGCTTGAAAAGGTCCTCGACCGCGCCCGCGCCGGCCTCGCCGCCGAAATGCTCGGCGCCGCGAACCAAGCCTTCGACGTCACGCTCGACTATCTGAAGACCCGCGTGCAGTTCGGCCAGGTCATCGGCGCCTTCCAGGCGCTGCAGCACCGCGCGGCCAAGATGTTCACCGACCTGGAACTGGCCCGCTCATGCGTCGAGGCCGCGCTGACCGCCATCGACAACGGCGCGCCGGACACCGCCGAGCTGGTCTCCCTGGCCAAGGCCAAGATGGGCGACACCCTGCACCTGGTCTCCAACGAGATGGTCCAGATGCATGGCGGCATCGGCATGACCGACGCCCACGACGCCGGCCTCTACCTGAAGCGCGCCCGCGCCGCCGAAGCCTCCTACGGCGGCCAGTCCTACCACCGCGACCGCTACGCGCGCCTCAACGGCTACTGATCCTCAAGACGCCTCTCCCTGCTTGCGCGGGGAGAGGCCGTCTGGCCCTCTAGATCCTCCCCCTACGGATCTGGAGCGGCCGCCCTTCCCTCGGAACCGGCATGGCGGTAGGTCGTTGCGTCCGCGTGGGTCGGAGGACTTCCATGACGTCTAGTCGCAGCCCCTTGAAGCTGAAGACTCTGGATCGGCAGGTGGTGGTGATCACCGGCGCCACCTCGGGCATCGGCCTGTCCACGGCCCGCGCCGCCGCCGCGCGGGGCGCCACCCTGATGCTGGCCGCGCGCAATGAGGAGGCGCTGAAGAGCGTCTGCGACGACCTGGCCGGCAAGGGCGCCAAGACCGCCTATGTGGTCGCCGACGTCGGCGTCGAGGCCGATGTCCGCGCCATCGCCGCGGCGGCCATAGCTCGCTTCGGCGGCTTCGACACCTGGGTCAACGACGCCGGCGTCTCCATCTTCGGCGAGATCACCCAGACCCCGATCGAGGATCAGCGCCGCCTGTTCGAGACCAACTATTGGGGCGTGGTCTATGGCTCGCTGATCGCGGTCGAGCATTTCCGCGAGCGGCCGGGCGGCGGCGCCCTGATCAATCTCGGCTCGGTGCTCGGCGACCTGGCCATTCCGCTGCAGGGCGCCTATTCGGCCTCCAAGCACGCGGTGAAGGGCTTCACCAACGTGCTGCGCATGGAGCTGATGCGCGAGGGCGCCCCGGTCTCGGTGACCCTGATCCGGCCCTCGGCTATCGACACGCCCTACAAGGACCATGCCCGCAACCTGACCGGCGCGCCGGTGAAGAACCCCTCGCCGGTCTATGCCGCGCCCCTGGTGGCCCAGGCCATCCTCTATGCCGCCGAGCACAAGACGCGCGAGCTGTCGGTCGGGGCCAGCGGGCCGATCCTGGCCGCCCTTGGCGCCATCGCGCCGATCGTCGCCGAACCCATGCTGGCCTGGCTCGCGCCCATGCTGCAGCGGGACGAGGACGGCCGTCGCGGCGCCCGCCACGACAACCTGCACCAGGCCGGCCAGGATTTGCGCCAGCGCACC
>ODAK010002201.1_pt1 | contig 20611 bp, 18 predicted proteins | sample 1539591 | NCBI WGS metagenome assembly ODAK01 (sample SAMEA3539303, study PRJEB22396) | soil metagenome | biome: tundra; feature: field; material: soil | place: USA | collected 2010-05 | depth 0.15 m | reverse complement strand
GTTGTAGTCGAACTTATAAGTCCCCAAAAGTTCCGGCTTATGCGTGGGGGTCAACGGGTAGATGTAGTTGTAGGTGTGGTCGCTGGTGATATTGTTCGGCAGCGGCATCAGGCTGAGAAGCTTCTGGCCGTCTTTGTTGATCAGGTTGGCGGGCAGCCGGTTGCCGGGCAGTGGGCCTCCGCCGTAATACTGGCCGCCCGCCGTCGGGTCGTAGATCGTAAACGCGGCCCCGGTGTTGCTGATGGATTGCGAAAAGTCGCCCGTCCTTTCCAAAGCCGTGGGGACGGTCAGCGTCCGGTTGCCGCCGCCGTTCTTGGTGTTCTGGTGCTCTTCGGCGGCGAAGAAGAACAGCTTGTTCTTGGCCGTGTTCCAGTGCTTCGGGATGAAGACCGGGCCGCCCAACGTAAATCCATCGGTGTTGTAGCGATAGGTGCTCTTGCGGATAGCCCCGTTGGCCGCGGTGCTGTTGGCATTCCAGACGCGGGCGTTCAAGCTTTCGTTGCGGGTGAAGACATAGCCCGAACCGTGGAATTCCTTGGTGCCGCCTTTGGTCACCACCTGGACGGCCGCGCCGCCGGAGTGGCCCACCGCTGCCGAAGCGCTGTTGGTGATTACCTGGACCTCGGCGATTGTGTCCATATTGATCCAGGTGGAGCAGCACATGTTCACGCCGCTGTCCATGTTGCTGATACCGAGCCGGCCATCCCCTCAAAGTAGTGCGCAGCCGGGCATTGTCCTTCGCCGATCTGCGCGATGCGAATGTAGTTTTTCTGGGATCGCCCTGGGCCAACGACCTGCAGGATAAAATCAACCCGGGCCGCACTCCGCTGGTTTGCCTGGGTTCTGTCCGGATCACAAACCTCGCACCCCGCCCCGGGGAGGAGGCTCTCACGAACTCCTCCGGCGCGGCCACGGGGAGATGAATGACCGGCATTTTCAGGGTGGCGTTCTGCTCTTCGGCCTTCTGAATGCGGCGCTCGATATCACGAATGGCGTCGAGGTATTCGGTGAGTTTGCGGCGGTCGCCTTGGCCGAGCCGCGTCTCCAGGCGATCCACGCTGCCTTTGACAAAGTCGAGAAGGCTTCCGCGCTCTCTGAGAGCGGCCATCCGCGCGGCGGGAGCCGTACTATCGCCGTCGCCGAAGAGGCGCTCGAACAGGACGCGCGGGTTACGTCCATCGGGTTGGGAGTAGTGGGACTGCTCCAGGAGACGGTATTGGTGTACGCGCAGCTATAACCGGAATCGCAGCCGCAGCGGCGGTAATCAGGTCCCGGACCCGGTAATGGTTAGCCTCGCACTCTCGCCTGATCGAGGCCCGCCGGTCCGCGGAACTCGGTTCCATCGGGAAGCTTGCCGGTGGCATCGATTTCGGAGCCCCCGTCCTGAGTGCGCCATTCCCCGATCCCGTTGAAGTTCTCCAGCGCGAATCCGAGAGGATCCATCACCTTGTGGCAGCTGGAGCAACTCGGACTGGCGCGATGTATCTCCAGAGCCGCGCGAAGGCTCATTTTGTGGTTGCCGTTGGTAGTCGCATCCAGCGGCGGCACGGGAGGTGGCGGAGGGGGCGGCGCGGCTGGCCTGGCCCAACAGACCGCTGCGATTGGGGTCGCGCACTTCCACCCGCCGGAACTGCGACCCGTAGATTCCCGGTATGCCGTAGTGCTTCGCCAGGCCGTTCAATTCGGCCGGCGGGGCTTCGGTCCGGCACTATTTCCCGCTCGACGCCGAGTACGCCGGTTTCGCGGCGCGGTTCGAACGCCTCTTCCACCGGCTTCATCGTCAGGTCGCCGACTGCCAGCCGCGAGATCTTGCGCGCCGCCGACAGATAGCTGTCCAGCAGCGTCGGCGAAAGCGAGAGGACGTCGCCGTTGTTATCGAACCCGTAGCCCGAATCGTCCACCGGCAATAACGCGCCGGCGTTCACATCCAACTCGAAGATGTCGCGGATGGCGTTGCTGTATTCCGCGCGGTTCAGCCGGTGGATTGCCGGATGCCCGGGATTCGGGTGCGCCGCGGCTTCGGCATCCAGCGCGGTTTCCAGCCACTTGCTGAAACCGGCGGCGGCCGCGACGTCGGGCCGCGGCAGGCCCGGAGGCGGCATCTGACCGCTCTTGAACTTTCGGAGCACTTTCTCCAGCAGCTCGGCGTTATCGCCGACACGGGCGGCATCCAGCCCTTGCAGAGTCACACCGGCTGTCTTGAGTTGGTTATTGTGGCAGACGACGCAGTAGCGCTGGAGCAGGGCTGGTTGGCTCAGGGCGCTAGGGGCACCCACGATACCGACAAAAACGCCGATCGCCGCCGGGGCGACCGCCCGAAAGAATATCTTGCTCATGAACCCAGTCCCGATACAGCCCGCTCGTCAGTGCAATATCAGGATTATCGACTATGTATTCGATCTAAGACAGTTAAACCCTCGCGGTTACCGTTGCGTAACGTAACCCAACCCAACCCAACCCACCGCCCGCGTTCTGTGCCGGGAGGGCTGCCTGATACCCCTCCCATTTCGACCGTTTCAAAATGGCCATCATCTGATGGCACTATCGGTACCGATTCCGATATTATGAAACGTGGCCACAAAACGGGGAGCATCACTCGAAAACGCGCGTGGCGCCCGAACCAAGACGGCAGCACCCGCGGTCAGGGGTCGCGACAAGGATCAATATTTCTCCCGGGCGGTAGCCAAAGCGCTGGAAACGCTCGAAGTGCTTCAGGCAGCCGATGGTCCGATGGCGCTCAACGAGGTGGCGCAGCGCCTTCAACTATCGAAGACATCGACCTTCCGGCTGCTCCGAACGCTGGAGACATCGAGTTGCCTCAGGGCGAGCGAATGGGGCAAATACTCGCTGGCGCCGGGCGTGAACTCGCTGGTTTCCACGCTGACCGTCGCGCGACTGCTCCGCGCGGGCATCCCCTTGATGCAGCAATTGAGCCGGCAGTTGCGCGAAACCACCAGTCTGGCGGCGCTGTTCGACAACCGGATCGAGGTGATCGCCGTGATCGAGAGCCCGCAACCCATTCGCATGAGCAATATCGTGGGACACATTCTCCCGCCCAACGCCAGTTCTCTCGGCAAGGTGATTACCGCATTTCAAAATGAAGAGCGCCGCGAAAAGCTGCTGCGAAGCTACGGCGTCTACCGGTTCACCGATCACACCATTACCGATCGCACGGACCTGGACCGGGAATACGCGCGTGTGCGCGAGCAGAAGTTCGCGACAGACCTGGAGGAATCGGTGTCGGACGGCCACTGCTTCGGCGTTCCCATCTTCGGCTCCACAGGCGATGTGGACGCGGCCATCAGCGTTTCGCTCCCCAAGGCGCGGGTCGGCGATGACGATCGTCGGAAATCGATCCTGGCAGCGCTGCGGGCTACCGCCTGCCAGATCGCGCTCGAACTCCGCGGGGCTTGAAGATCCAGGAGGTTTCGTTTGCACCCAATCACCAGAAGGACCCTGCTGGCCACCGCCGGCGCCGCCGCCGTGTCCGGCCCGCGCGCGGCCGCAGCCGGGAACTATCCCCGCAGCCTCACGAAAGACGACGTAGACCGGTGGATGAAGGAACTCTCCAACTGGGGCAAATGGGGGAAGGACGACCAGGCGGGCACCATTAACCTGATCACCCCCGCGAAACGCAAGGCCGCGGCAGCGCTGGTGCGTGACGGCGTCAGCATCTCGATGTCGCTCGATGCCGATCTTCCCAAGGAAGGCTCCACCGGCGGGCCGCTGCCCGGCATGGGCGGTGCGCCGCCCGCTGCCCCCGGGCAGGGCGGCGGAGGGAGCAGTCGCACCACATGGACGCTGACTAGCCGCCCTCCCGGGCCCGATCCGCGCGATCTCGCGGCCTACGTGGTGGACACCATCGGGGTCTCCTATCACGGCAACAACACCACCCACCTGGATGCTCCGAGCCACCTCTATTACAAGGGCCAGATCTACAACGGCTATCCGCAAAGCAGCTATTCGGACCGTGGCGCGGGCAGGAACGACGTGATGTCCATGAAGAATGGAATCTTCACTCGCGGCGTCCTGTTCGACATGCCGAAGTGGAAGGGCGTCTCCTATCTGGACGACGACGAGCCGATTTATGTCGAAGACCTCGAAGCCTGGGAGAAAAAGGCGGGTTTCCGCGTGGAGCCGGGCGATGCCGTCCTGGTACGAACCGGACGGTGGGTGCGGGTGCGCGAGAAAGGCCCGCTCGATCTCAACCGCGCGACCCCGGGACTGTACGCTTCGTGCGTGAAATGGCTGCGCGAACGCGGTGCCTCGATCCTCGGCAGCGACGTCGTGCAGGACGTGCGGCCCTCGCGCATCGAGGGCGTCAACCAGCCGGTTCACCAGATCGCGCTCCATTCCCTGGGGATGCCCCTGATCGACAATGCGGACCTGGAAGCGCTGAGCGAAGCGGCGGCCCAGCGCCGCCGCTGGACCTACCTGTTGACGATCAATCCGCTTCGTGTGCCCGGCGCCACCGGCGGTCCGGTCAACCCGATCGCGACATTCTGACGATTCTTGAAAGGAGCCTCCATGCGACTGACACGACGCCAGGCACTCGCGGCACTTGCCGCGCCGGCGATCTCATCAACTACCAGGGCATTCGGCCAGAGCGCGCTGCCCGAGATCGAAAAAGGACCCTTCGACGGCACACTCGAAGGCTTGAAAGCATATCAAATCCCCGAGTGGTTCAAAGATGCGAAATTCGGCATCTGGGCCCATTGGGGGCCGCAGTCGGCGGCCGAGGATGGGGACTGGTACGCGCGTAGAATCTACATTGAAGGCACGGACCAGTACAAAAGCCACCTGGAACGATTCGGCCATCCTTCCAAGGTCGGCCACAAAGACATTTGCAGAATGTGGACTGCCGACAAGTTCGACCCCGGTCATCTGATGTCGCTCTACAAGAAGGCCGGGGCGAAATACTTCATGAGCATGGGCGTCCACCACGACAACTTCGATCTCTGGAACTCGAAGCATCAGCCCAGATGGAATGCCGTCGCGACCGGACCGAAAAAAGACATCGTGGGCATGTGGAAGAAGGCGGCTCAACAACACGGCCTCAAGTTCGCGGTCAGCGAGCACCTCGCGCCCAGCTACCACTGGCTCGCGGTATCCCACGGCAGCGACAAGACCGGCCCGCTCGCCGGCGTTCCTTACGATGGCGCCGACCCCGCGTACCAGGACCTCTATCACCAACTACCTGCCGGCTACACGATCAGCACGACCGGCATGGGCGGAAGCATGACCGATGCGCCCGCCGCCTGGAAGACCGAGTACTTCCTCCGCATCAAAGACCTGGTGGACAACTATCAGCCCGACTTGCTCTATACCGACGGCGGCATGTTTTACGCGGACATCGGCGCCAGGCTGGTCTCGAACCTCTACAACCTCAGCGCCAGACTGCACGGCGGTAAGGTCGAAGCGGTCTACACCAGTAAACGCCGCCAGGACTGCGAGACCGGGATGTGCGTCTTCGACATCGAACGGGGTGTCGCGGATGGCATTCTGCCGCATGCCTGGCAGACTGACACGTGTGTCGGAAACTGGCACTACAAACGCGGTATCAAGTACAAGACGCCCAAAGGCGTCATCGATATGCTGTGCGACATCGTCAGCCGCAACGGGAATCTCATGCTCAACTTCCCCTTGCCGAACAACGGCGAGCTCGATGCGGAGGAGCTGAAGATTCTGGACGAGATCGCCAGATGGATGGCGGTCAACAGCGAAGGCATTTATGGCACCCGGCCGTGGCAGACATTCGGCGCCGGCCCTTCGATTGCGAGCGCACCGGTGACCGACACGCGCTTCAACGAAAACAACCGCAAAGACCTTACTCCCGACGACATTCGGTTCACCACCAGGGGCAAGACCCTCTACGCCTTCGTGATGGGATGGCCCGGCAGGCAGGCTTCCCTGCCCGCTCTCGCGCCTGGCGGCAAATACCAGGTGCCCAAGATCCACAACGTCGAACTGCTGGGGCACAAAGGGAAACTCAAATGGAGGCAGGACTCAGCCGCTCTCACCGTGGAATTGCCGGAGCAGACGCCGTCCGACCACGCCGTGTGTTTCCGGGTCGCGCTGGCGTAGACTACTTCGACTTCATCCCGGAGTAACCCTGCCATACATATTCCAGGGCCTCCGGCAAAGTCTGTTGTTTCACGGCACGGTCGGTGTGGCCCGCGTTGCGCGCAAACACAAACTGGTAATGATAGCCCTTGGCCGCCAGCGCCCTGGCCATATTCTCATTGGCGATCACCCAATCGTGCATGACGTCGCCTGTGCCGCCGTTGTCCCTGTCGCCCACTTCCATCCAGATGCGTAGCGGCTTGACCGCACTGTTGGGGATGAGGTGCTCATGCAACTCCCAGGCGCCGTGCGCGAGGTCCGGGTTGACCGGCCACTGATTGTTGACGTAGGTGCCGGAGTAGGTGAGAACGCGGTGGTACAACGCCGTGTGAAACCATGCCATCGCCATGGCCGCCGAACCGCCGGAACTGCCGCCCATGGTCGCGCGGCCGTCGGGATCTTTAGTCAGTGTCACGTTGCATTGCTTCTCAACCAGCGGTAGCACTTCCGTCTCGACGAACTCCGCGTACTTGCCCGACATGGTGTCGTACTCCAGTCCGCGCTCGCTGCCGGGGCCGTCTCCGCTGCCGTTGCCGATGGAGACGGCGATCATCACCGGCACCCGATGCTGGGCGATCAAGTTATCGAGCGCCGTGAACAGACCCTGGTCGGGCCCATCCGCACCGACGATGAACGGAGCGGGCGTGCCGCCGACATATTGCTGCGGCACGTACACCGCGACCTTGCGCGTGTACGGTGCGGGATGGTTGCTAATGACTCTGGGGGCGCCGGGTACGCGCGGAGCCTGGTCGGCCGGGTTGGCATCGCGCACGACGCCCGGGTAGAACTTGCTGTCTGCGGATTCCATGGTGAAGTTGTAGATCATTCCGTGGGGCACGCCATCTTGTGCCCTCATCTCAGGCACGGCTGGATGTGTTGGGCCCAGAATGAAGTTCCCGTCTTCTTTGGGAGAGGCGTTGGCTCCGTCGGCCAACTCGGTTGCCGCTACATAGCCCTCCGTATGAGGATCGCGGGTGGGCGCTGGAGGTCGTGCGGGGCGAGCGCCTTGCGCCGCCGGGGGAGTTTGCACCGGAGCTGGAGGCTGGGCAGTTGCGGGCACCAAGCCAGTGGTCAGTCCAACGAGAAACGTGAGAGTCGAAAGACGAATCATCAGGAACTCCTTAATGGGCTGTAGGTACAGCCACAATCGTGCGAATCTCCACAGCCGTCCCGGCAGTCAACGCCTGCGTTCCCGCGCGTGCCCCATTGGCCTGCAGAAAGTACGCGGTGAGATCGAGGTACGTATCCTTGTCGCTGGCTGGCGGCCTGAAACCGCCGACGGCAAGCTTCACGCGGGCTGACAACTCCTGTGTGGTCCGCGGTCCCCAACTTGCCATGAAGTCCGGGCCGGCCAGCGGCGGGACCTGGCCGCCAGCCGCTCGCACGACCTCCTGCATGACCGAGGGCAGCGAGTCGACCGGAGGAAGTTCGCCGGACGCCCCTGTTCGGCCTAGGAGCGAATCGCGGTGGCACTTTCCGCACGTGCTCTGATAAGCCGTCCGTCCGGCGGCGGCCTGGGTCGCCGTATAGACGGCAGGCATCGATGCCTCTTGTCCGGCCAGCGCGAAAAGGCCGAAGGCTGCCATGGCGCACGCGGTCAACAGCAGCATTCTCATATCCTAACCGCGCAGATGGGGCTGCATGAGTTGGTCCCATGCATCGCGGAGGGCCTGCTTCGTAGCCTCGTCCAGCGCGAGTGCCCCGCCGCGGCCACCGCCGCCCGCGGCGGTTCCGGCTCCCATGCCGCCGCCGCGAATCTTGGTGTCTTCCTTGAACACGCCGCGGACCACCATCAGATAATTCCCGGCGCCGGCGATGCTGTTGAATGCCTGGATCCGGCCGAACATGTCGAAGGCTTCACGGCGCTTTCCGGCGTGCCAGAGGTCGAACGCCGCGGCGTAAAAGTCGGAAAGCACGGTGGTGGGGCAATGACCCGAGAAGCCCAGGCGCATCTCGTCGATCATGCTGCGGACTCCGTTCCCGGAGAACACCGCCAGCTTGTCGTTGGTTCGCTCGCGGATCTGCGACACGCGCGCCAGGGGATTGCCTGCCTCGTCCTTTACGCACTTCATGGTCGGGATCTGCTTCGCCATCTCGACTACGATGTCCACGCTAATGTCGCCCTGGGTCTGCACGATCATGGGCAGGTCGGTCGCTTTGCCGACCGCCTTGTAGTACTCCATCATCGCTTGGTCATCGGCCTTCTCGGGAGGCAGCGAGATGATGGCGTCAGCCCCGTTCTTAGCGGCGTGTTTAGCGTACGCAATCACCTTGTCGAGGTTGCCGCCCTTATCCTGCACGCCGATGACGAGCGCAGTCTTGCCACCCTTGCCGGCGGAGAGGATAGCTTCGGCGCCGGCCATTCTCTCATTCTCGGAGAGTGCAGTCCAACCGCTGGCAATCTGCGGCCATGCGAAACCGTGAACCTTGTACCGATTGCAAAATTTGACTTCGTTCTGGAGGCAATCCAGATCGAGCTTGTCGGACGGAGTCACGGGCGTCTGGCCGATCGGAAACACGCCCCGAATGGGCTTAGCTGCGGCGTCGGCCTGGCCGGTGCCGGTGAGCGCGAGGCCCAGCGCGCCGCCGGCCAGAGTTTGCAGGAATCCTCTTCTTCCGCTCATTGATTTCTCCTCGCAGTCCTAACGATCGATCCTCTTCATCAGCTTGTCCAGCGCGCTCCGGTCGATCGGATACCCCATGCCGGGCTCGGTCGGCGCGAGCACGTAGCCCTCCTTATCGATGCGGAATTGAGCCTGGTAGGGCCGATCCACCGCGGTCGCGGGGTGCGGCATCTCGAACCAGTAGGCGTTCGGCATCGCCAGTTCGAGATGGAAATGGACAGCCAGATCGGTGGGGTTGCCCCAGTTGTGCGGCGTGCATTCCAGGTTGAACGCATCCGCCAGAGCGCCGACCCGCATCGATCCGCTGATGCCGCCAACGTTGTCCGCAATCAGGCGCGCCACGTCGAGCGCACCGCGGCGGATATACTCGGCGAAGCCGGAAATCGAAGTCAGGAATTCGCCGACGTGGAGCGGCAGGTCGAGCGCGCGGTTCAGTTCCACCAGACCATCCAGGTCGGTAGTGGGGATCGGATCCTCGAACCACCCGTAGTTGAGCTCGTCGAGCACGCGGCCTACTTTCAGCGCCTCAAAAAGGTTGTAGCGTTGCACGGGATCGTGAGCCAGAACGAAATCGTCGCCCACGGCTTTGCGGATGTTCCTGATTTCCTCGATGTGCCCGATGTACGCCGGAATCGGCCCACCGGTCTTCTTCTGGCCGCCGCCGGGATGAATCTTGTATCCTTTGTAGCCTTGCTCTTTGGCGGCCAGCGCATCGGCGACGTAGTCCTCGACGTTGGGCAGGTGCTGAGAACTGGCATAGGCCAGCACGCGATCTTTGGTTCCGCCCAGCAGTTTGTAGATCGGGCGGTTGACGGCCTTGCCCAGAATGTCCCACATGCAGATTTCAGCCGCGGCAGTGTAGAAGTTAGGCCACGTGCCGCCGCCTCGATTGCTCGCCCCCATGGCGGCGCCGCCTCCGCCCGGCGCGCCGCGTCCCCCACCGGCGGCAGGAGGATTCGCGCCACCACGACCTCCGCCCGGCGTTCCGGAGCGGCCCGCGCTGAATCCGAACACTTCCTTCGTGCCCGTAGTGGCCGTAATCGTGGGCAGCACGTCGATGACGTTCTTACCCACCAGCGCCGGTTTGGCCCACTCCAGCCAGTTCGGCGTCAGCCCGCGATTCCCGATGGTGTAATTTCCCTCGTGCCCACTGTTGGTCACCACAGAGAGAATCTCGCCGGTTTCGCTGGAGTTCAGGCGCCGAAAACTGGAGAGGTCCGCGACGTAGACTTTGACTTCCTTGATGGTGAGATCCGGCAGGTCTCCCTTCTTGACTCCGGCCGACTGCGCGGCGACATGCGGCGGGTCGGCGAGAGCCGCCGCCGCGGCGGCAGTTAGGCCGGTAGAAGCTCCAAAGAACTGGCGCCGGGATTGCTTCTGATCAGACATCGCTGGTCCTTCCTCCTTCATTCGGGCAATGCAAATGCGAGCACGTTCGACCCCGAGGCGATCGCGACATACTGGCGGTCGCCCACCATATAAGTCATCGGTGAGGCCTTGGGCGATTGGCTTGTCTCGAAGTGCCACAGCGTGCGCCCGGTTTTTGCGTCGACGGCCGCGAAGCCGCCGCTCGATTCGCTATAGAACACCACACCGCCGGCAGTGGAAAGCACGCCACCGTAGTTGGGCGCGGGAACCTTCTGTTCGATCTCCCAGGAGATGTTGCCGGTCTGCATGTCGATAGCCCGCAGGTATCGACGCGGTGGTTCGGAACCGGGCACGCTGAAAAGGTCCCCGCCGCGACCGCCGCCACGGCCCGCAGGCGCCGGCGGCCTGGGATTCAAACCGAACTGCGTGCTGCGATAGGTGCCGCAGTTCTCGGTGGTCATGACGTAGTACAAGGCCGTCGCGGGATTGTATGCAGTGGACATCCAGTTGGCGGCGCCGCGGATGTCGGGGCAGGTGGCGGTGCCTTCGGGGGTGGGAACATTCCCGGGCAATTCGATCGGCCTGCCCCTCGCGTCGATGCCGCTGGCCCACGAGAGTTTCCTGGCAAATGCTTTGGCGAGCAGCAACTCTCCGTTGGATCGGTCGAGCACGTAGTAGAAGCCGTTGCGGTCGGCATGGAGCAGCAACTTCCGCGCGCGTCCCCGGAATTGAGCGTCCACCAGGACGGCGGGCTGCACGGCATCCCAGTCGTGCAGGTCGTGGGGCGTGAACTGGAAGTGCCAGCGGAGCTTTCCCGTTTCGGGATCCAGCGCGACGATGCAGTTGGTGTAGAGGTTGTCGCCCTTGCGTTCGCTGCCGTCGGTATCGGGAAACGGATTGCCGGTGGGCCAGTAAAGCAGGCGAAGTTCGGGATCGTAGCTGCCCGTGAGCCACGTGGAGCCGCCTCCGAACTCGACAGCGTTTCCCTGCCATGTATCCCATCCCGGTTCGCCCTGTCGCGGGACGGTCCAGAAGCGCCACGCCAGTTGCCCGGTGGTCGCTTTGTAAGCGGCCAGGAATCCGCGAATGCCGTCGTCGGCGCCGGCAACACCCGCCACCACCAGGTCGCCCACGATCAATGGAGCGGCGGTCGCGCCGTAATGCTGGGGCGCTTCGGGCATGAAGACGTCCCATCGTAACGCTCCGGTGAGGCGGTCCAGGCAGATCAGGTGAGCATCGTCGGTCGTATAGAAAATACCGTCGCCGAGCAGTGCCACGCCGCGATTGGCACCCTTGGCCGCATCGGCCGCGATGGCGAGGCTGGTGGAGCGTGGCCGCGAATAGCGCCAGATCTCCTGTCCGCTGCGCGGGTCGAGCGCGTAGACCTGGTTGGGGCCGGTGATGTACATCATGCCGCCGGCCACCAGCGGAGTCGTCTCCAGTCCGAAATAGGACACGGAATACACCCACTGCGGCGCAAGATTCTTCACGTTCCGTTGATTGATCTGCTCCAGCAGGCTGTGCCTGTTGCCGCGAATGTTGCCGTTGTACGTGGGCCACTCCCCGGGCTTGGGATGCAGAATCTGATCCATGGCGGCACGGCTCACACTCTCGCCAGGGTCCGCGAGCGCGCCCGCCGCCAGTCCGCCCAGGCGGCTGAGAAACGCCAGCAGATCGCGCTCTTCCCCGGCGGTGGCGGCGAGCGGCGGCATGGCAGAGGCCTTGTCGCGCGCCGTGATCTCGTACTCGCCATCCGCCAGCGCCAGCAATCCACCATCCAGCGTCTGCAACTGGATCGAATGCAGGCCTTCCTTACGGGCAAAGCCGCGGATCGTGCTGCCGTCTCGCAGGCGCGCGGTGACCGTAGCATAACCTGCCGATATCTGCGCGTCAGGGTTCTTCAGCTTCCGGGTTAGTTCCGCCAGCGTGAACTGGCGCCCGGTATTACTCAGGTCGGGCCCCACAGACTTGCCGCGGCCCAACGTCGTGTGGCAGGAGGCACACTGGCCCCTACCGAAAAAGAACCGTTCACCCCCCGCGGTGTCGCCGCTGGGCGGCGTGTCGAGGGCTGACGCGTTCATGGACCGGATGAAGCCCGCCAGTGCCTGCAACTGATCTTCGGGCAGCGGAAACGGCGGCATACCGCTGGCAGTGCCTTTTTGAACGATGTCGTGAATCTCGTTGAGGGAGCGGGAGCGAAGGCTGCGGCTGCGCGCGAGCGCCGGGCCGCGATCCGATCCCGACGCGTCGTCACCATGGCAAACAGCGCACCGCTGCTCGTAGAGTTTCATGGCATCGGGCGCCGGTTGGGCGCGTGTCGTACCCAAGACAACCGAAAACACCAGACCTACCAGCCATCCGACGATCGTCATGAACGCGAGACCATTCGAGCCAAACTCTATCGAATTTGAGCGGTTACGTCAAGCTTTTCTGGACCAACCGAAATAATAGCGTAAGAAGTGAAATCTCATTTCGGAAGAAGCGAAAGTATACCCTTGCCGGTATGGCCGCACTCCCGTTGGCGCCTATCGTTGGGTATCAGAGCCGGCACGAGCCCGCTCGGATTCATCGTGCCAGCGCACGCCGCAGCAGTGCGACACTCTTCGGTCCATCCCTCTGCAAGTCGTTACTGGAAGCCTCCAGACCGATCAGGCCGTCGTACCGGATCTGCCGCAGAGCCGCGAAGAACGGCGCGTAATTGTATTCATTCGGGTCCAGCGGCATCACCCGATCTTCGGATTGGCCATGTGCAGATGCCGTAAGTGCTCCCGGACGTTCAGCACGCTTGCCGGATCCTCTTTCTCCACGGCGAAGTACGCCGCCGGCACTCTGTGGATTGGCACGGACGGCGCCGGCCTCTTCCAGTACTCTGCGGGCCGGTTCCGGAACTACCGGACGGAGGATGGCTTGGGCAGCAATCAGATCCGCGCATTCAGGGCCGATCGCACCGGTGCGCTTTGGATCAGCACGTTCGGCAGCGGTCTTACCAGGTACGCCAACGGCAGCTTCAGCATCGTCGGCACGAATGGCGGGCTGGCCGGCGACCGGGTGGTCGCGATCCATGAGGACGAGGAGGGTGCTCTCTGGTTCGCCACCCGCCGCGGACTCTCGCCCTCAAGGACGGCGCGTTCTTCACCTGGACGTCGCAATCCGGTCTGTTCACCGACCTGGTCTACGCCGTGGTGGACGACGGCCATGGCAACTTCTGGTTCAGTTCCGCCCTGGGCCTGTTCAAGGTGAGCAAAGAAGAACTCCGCAAGTTTGCCGCGGGTACGCTCAAGAAAGTTACGTCCGTCGCTTACGGCGAAAAGGACGGCATGAAGACCAAGGCGGGCAACCTCGGCAACCAACCCGTGGCCTGGAGGACCACGGGCGGTCAACTCCTGTTCACTTCCATGAAAGGCCTGGTAGTGGTAGAGCATTTCCTGAAGGACGTGAAAGGGCGGGAACTGGTGGATGCGATCCGCGCCGTTCATGCCGGCCAGCGCCCGCTTCCACAAGAGGTGGCATCGTGTCTGATGGACAGGATTCCCTGCCCGGAGCTCAGTCCACGCGAGTTGGAGATTCTCAAGCTGATCGCCAACGGAGAGTCGAATAAAGAAATTGCAGTCCGCCTGGGAATCGGCGAAGGGACAGTGCGCGTCCACGCCAGCAATGTCTTCGCCAAGCTGGGATGCGGCGATCGCGCACAAGCCGTGGCGGTGGCGTTTCATCGGGGAATCATCGCGATCGAATGAGCAAATCTGAACCAATCCGATCTAAACTGAATTTTTGAGAATAAACCGAAACCCACGGAGCCCGGTCATGTACAGAAGCCTCAAAGCCCGCCTTACTCTGGCCTTCTTCCTCGCCGCATCCCCGGCGTTCGCACAAATGGGACGAACCTGGCCGTCGGAGAAGAAGATCGTTCCGGATCCCGTCACCGGCCTGCCGCTCACCTTTCTGACCAGCTCGGATACCTATCGACAGTCGAAAATTTATCAGACGCATCGCCAGTGGACCGCCGATGGCAAGTGGCTCGTCTTTCGCGGGGTGCGCGAAACAGGCTCGCAGGCGCTCGCCGTCAATGAAGAGACGGGCCTCATCGTACAAGTGACCGAGACAGGCTTTTTGGGAATGCTGTGCTTGAGCAACAGTGCGATGAAGCTTTACGTGCTCGCAGGCGGCGGTGGTGGCGGCAGAGGTCCCGGCGGTCCGCGCCAGATTCTCGAGGTCGATCTCGCCAGACTCTTCGCCGACGTGGAGGCCAAAACCGTGAAGCCGGCGGCCCACTACACCCGTGTCTGCGGCGCCATACCAGCCACCCTTCAGGTGGACGGCAATATGGGCCTGGATGCCAACGACGAGTACATGTACTTCCGCGTGCAAGGTCCGGAAACTGCGGAACTCTCGCCCGGGCAGACGCTCCTGCCGGGTTTCGGTCCGCGATTCCGCCAGGCCACCAGCGGCCTGCGCAGCATGAACCTCAAGACCGGCGAGATCAAGTTCATCGTCAACGTCGGCTTTGGCATCGGCCACGTGCAGTCCAATCCCTGGATGCCCGGCGAGATCGTCTTCTGCTGGGAGACCGGCGGCAAGGCGCCGCAGCGCACCTGGATCGTCAACGCGGACGGCACCGGCCTGCGCCCGCTCTATCCCGAAGCACCCTACGAATGGATCACGCACGAAGCCGTCATCAGCAAGGACGAGGCCGTCATCGCCATCCTCGGCCACCGCTCGATCCCGAGCGCCACACCGCAGTCGGATTGGGGAATCTCCGGCACCTTCGAGCATCCCACCGGCGTCGCCATCGTAAACCTGCGGACTCGGGAGATGCGCATCGTGGGCCAGGTACCCGCCTGGTCCAAGGGCCGCTCGGACTGGCATGTCGCCGGATCGGAAGACGGCCGCTGGGCCGCCTCCGACGATTTCCAATATGAGGTCTGGCTCTACGATCGCCACAGCGGCGAAACGAATCTGCTGGCCGGTCCCCAGAAAACCGGCGCGGATCACATCCACCCCACGTTTAATCGCGAAGGTACGAAGATCGAGATTCAGTCCGCGCTCATCTCCAAGGACAACCGCTCGCTGAACATCTGCATCGTTCCGGTGCCCAAGGCCTTCCTGAATCGCACCTACAGCCTCACTGTCCCAATCCCTTGACGGCGGCCTCCTGGAACGCGATGCGCACGTCGGAGTTGTCCGGATTGCCTTTGCCGTCGCGCTGGAACATAACGATCCAGATGAGATTCCGCAATGGATCGGCCCAGCTTTGCGTGCTGAACGCGCCACCGTGGCCGAACGAACCGGCCGACAGCACACTGTTGGCGGCCATCTTCGCGGGATCCTCCACCACGCTGAATCCGAGTCCCCACGGCATGCCGGGCCGGGCAGTGAGATCTCCGGTCTGCTTGCGCGTCATCTCCGCAACGGTCGCGGGCTTGAGAATCCGCTTGCCATTGAAAGAGCCGCCGCCGAGCATCATCTGATAGAACCTGGCGACGTCTTCCGCCGTGGAGAACAGTCCGGCGCCTCCGAGAGGTGGGCGATCCCGGTCCGTCACCGCCGTCCGATAAAGGTACGGAATGGTTGTCGGCTCCAACTTGCCGGCTTGCGCATTCCAGCGATAGCTGCGCGCGTAGCGGGTTTGCTTCTCCGGTGCAATCCAGAAACTCGTGTCCTTCATCCCCAGGGGATCCAGTACGCGCTTCTGCAGGAACTGATCGAAGGGCACACCGCCGGCCACTTCCACCACCCGGCCCAGAATGTCGATACCCGCCGTCGAATAGGCCCAGCGGCTGCCGGGCTGAAATCGCAGCGGCTGCTGCGACAGCCGTTTGCTGGTCTCTGCCAGAGTGAGGTGCGCTTCGCGATTGGTCATGTCACCAAGACCACTGGTGTGCGTCAAGACGTCGCGCAGCGTGATGGGGCGGGACGGTTTGATCCTCTGGCCCTTCTCGCTCACCATCACCTCGGCGAACTCCGGGAGATGCTTCGCCAGCGGATCGTCAAAGCTGAGTTTGCCGTCGTCCGCCAGGACCGCGATGCACACGGCCGTAATCGGCTTGCTCATGGATGCGATCCAGAAGATGTCGTCGGTGCGCATCTTGCGCTCGCCGTCCATCTCCGTCGTGCCGGCTGCGCCGATATGGAGAATCCGATCCTTGCCGGCGATCAGGGTCACGATGCCGGACGCCTCGCCCTTATCGACAAACTCCTGCATTCGCGGCGCGACCCCGGCAAAGCGGTCCGCCTGCTGCGCGAATAGCAGGGTGTGTGCGATGACCAGGCCGAAGAGAGCGGAAACGAATCGCATTGGAATGAGTCCACTTTACCAAAACTGCAGCGCGGCGCAGAAATGGAGTATTGCACGAAAAACGGAACCCGGTTACCGGATTGCGCTCAGCTTCAGATCCCTGATCTCGTCATGCGCGTACAATATGCTGAGTGGACCATGAAGAAGGTCATACCTGCTCTTGTCACCATAGCGGCAGTCATCTCCATGGCGCCTCCGGCAAGCGCCGACACCTTGTACCTGCGTGGCAAAATGGCGAAGAACGATGGCTCCCCTCCCGGCAAACTGGTTCAAATCGAGCAGCTATGCGACGGCCGCTTCCCCACGGTCGTCGCCACCACCGGCAAATCGGGAGATTACTTATGGCGCGCGCAAGGCGATTCTCTGGGGCTCGACATCCTCAAGCCCGTGAGAACATCCGGCTCGCGCGAGCTTGGTATCCGTGAGTGCGTGCTGCGCGCCGAACTTCCGGGATACGACTCCACGATCCTCGACCTCTCCAATAGGAATTTGTTCAAAGAGCCGCGCCTGCCCTTGCTGGTGCTCACGCCCAAACGGCCCGGCCAGGATGTGGGGCTCGACCCTTCCGCCGCGATCCCGGACTCCATCCGCAAGACGTGGACGTTGGCCGAAAATGCCATGAGCGCGGAGAACTGGCCGGAAGCCGAGCATCACCTGCGCGCGGCCACCGCCGCCGAGCCTAAGTTCAGGCTGGGCTGGGTGGCGTTGGGGCTGGCCTGTCAAAGTCAGAAAATGTCCACCCAAGCCCGCGATGCCTATCGGCGCGCCGTGGCGCTCGATCCCAAACCGCTCCGCCCGCAACTGCTGCTCGTCCGCGCCAACATGGACTGCCAGGATTGGCCGGAAGCCTCCCGGACCGCCGACGCTCTGATTGCCGCCGACGCCAGTCACACCTACCTCGAGGCCTATCTCTACCACGCCATTGCCCTCTACCTGCTGCGCGACATGGAACGGGCGGTGGCTCGCGCCAGGGAGCTTCTACAACTCGACAAGGCTCATAGAATCCCCCGCGCCGAGTACGTGTTGGGTCTGATCCTCCAGGAGCGGAAGGACTTCGCCGCGGCTCGCGAGCACATGGGCAATACCTCGAGTTGCAGCCCCACGCCGCCGACGCGCCCTCCGTGCGGACGCGCATCGAAAGTCTCGGCAAGCCGCAGGAGGCCGCCCCGCTCGCAGAAATCAGCGCGCCTGATTTGACCGTCGCCACTCCCGGCGAAGCCGCCGTCCCCGGCGGGCTGAAAGCCTTCGCCGCGATCGCCCGTCTAGAGAACCAGCCGGACTATGACAGCTTCTTCCTGGAGTACTGCCGCCGGCTCTTGCACGAAACCTCGCATAACACTGCCGACGATCCCATTCCCGCCTACACGACAAGGCGGCCGCCGACCCAGCCATCCTCCGCACCCGTGCGGAGGGCGCCACTGCCTTGTACGACGCCCTGGTGCGCGTGAACCGCAACCTGGCCGGCCGTGCCGGAAAGAAGGCCATCGTGGTGTTCACCGACGGCAGCGACAACCAGAGCGTTCTGACCGCCGAAACCGCCATCGCGCGCGCCAGACAAGCCGCCGCGCCCATCTACACCATCGCGCAGGGCTCCGCGCTGCGCGACTCCGGGTTGCTCGATCAGCTGGCCCGCATCTCGAAATCCACTGGCGGCCTCCCCTTCGCTATCCACGAACCAGCCGAAATCCTCCACGTCTTCGACAGCGTCTCGCGCGACCTTACCCACGGATATCTGTTCACGTTCCAGCCGCCTGCCGACCAGAGCGGCGGATGGCACAAGATCAAAGTCACGCTCTCCGCCCCGAGGGGACGCACCGTGCGGGCGCGCGAAGGATACTCGCTGGAATAGAGCGGGCTGCGCCGCACTTGCCGTACACTCGCCATGACCGGCACCGCTCCTTGCTTTCGAACAGCATAGCGCCGGTAAAACGTAACGCGGCGAAAGGCCAAACCACTAACCACGATAGAGGCATGCCGGCATTTGGCACTCCTGAAATCGGTCGCTGCCGCCACGATTAGAAGAAGACCTTCCATTCCACATCGTTCCCGGTTGACGACGTGAAGTCTACCGTCATCAGGCTGCCATTGGTCGCCATCTTCGACAAAAGACCGCCCGACAACTCCACGCGATTCGCCGTGAACCCGTCCGGAACGTAAATGCGCAGTTGATACGGGTCGCCGGCAACCGCGCGGGAGACGCCGCGCAGCACCCGCTGTGGTCCGTCGTAGGCGAGGTCCTTGAGATCGAACGCCATCTGGCGGACATGCCGGCTGGTGGAGATCAGCGCCGGCCGGCTCTGCTTCTCGACAATGCTGTACACGTCGCAGTCATAAGGACTCAGCGGACGCGTGACGAAGGTCCCCTTGAACGCGCCGACGAACTTCTTGCTCCAGAACTCATAGACGAGGTACTCCTTGTCCGCATCCAGCCGCAGGTCCTTCACGGCATCCAAAGAGGTGCTGAATTGGGGTGGATTCACGCTGGCCGCCATGGTGTTGGAGTAGTTGAACACCGCCAGGACGGACCAGTTCCCGAAGGCCCGCTGCACTGGCATGTTCCAGATCTGCGCAGGCTTCCGAACGAACAAATCCACGGGATAGGCGACGTCCATGGTCGGTGGGCTGATTCGCTTCAGCAACTCGATTCTGTCGTCGGGGTACTTCTCATTGAACGCATCCGATACGAAGATGGCGTTGCCGGCGATCGCGTGGAAGTTCGCGTTCACCTTAGCCTGGCCATAGTTGAACCTTCCCGTCGATCCAAAGCTTGGGTTGAACTTGTATATGTGGAGCCCGTCGGGGTCGTTCCAGAAAACGCGGCCACTGTAAAAGAACCGGATGGCGGTGCCCAGCAACGACTCGGTCAACAAGTGCTTCCAGCCCTCTCCCATCTCGTAGCCACCATCGGCATCCTCGGACGTCCGGCAGATGTCCACGATTCCATAGGAATGGTCGATCACATTCATGTTCGAACGAACCACCTTGCGGGGCGCATTCCGATCGACCGCCTCACGCCAGGGCATGCCCCCGGCGCGGTACGTCTCCAGCGCAGTCATGTACGGATCGAACTGTCCCGGCCACACGTCCCACCAATCCGCAAAGTCCATCTCCACCCGGCCGGTCTCCTTCTCACGGCCTGCCATCGTCTGGAAGGCGCGCTCGCGCTCCAGCTTGATGGTCAGAGGATTGGAGAAATCGATGACTCTTTCTCCACCGTATTTCACCGTGCGGATCGGAAGGAAGCATTCCGCCGGATAGTTGACTCTGGAACGACCTGCCGGCGTAGCGCTCGCGGAGACGTATTTCCCCCAATCGCCATGGATGTCGAATTCGGGAAACCTGCCCGACGTACTCCCGCCGGAACCATAGAAGCCCATGCTTCCGCCACCGCCAACGCCCATCCCCCAGTAGAAATCCACCAGGCCAGTCTCCTGAAAGAACGTCTTGGCGCTGCCACTGCTGCCGCCCGACATCCATCCGTGGAAGCGGCTGTAACCGTTCGAGACCCATTCCCGGTCGTCGATATTGATGGGCCGCCGCTCTTTGAGCCGGATATCGTGCGCAATCGCGATCAGATCCGCCTGGTGCTCCATCGCGCGCAACGCGTCGTGATTGAACTGGATGAGCAGTTTCTCCCCGGCGAAACGCTTACCCGTGGGCATGGTGATCTTGTAGCTGCAATATCCCCGAACCTGCATCCGGTCCGGAGTCTTGCCTCCCCATCCCGCCGCCACCTCGAACCTCGACGCCCCCTTGAACGCCGTCACATGTCCAATCAACAGCGCGTTGCTCGTCTCGGAGTCCCGGACCACCTGATTGACTTCGTACATCCTGGGCGTATTCAAATTGATCACCGACCAAAGGTCGTAGTAGTCGCGATTGCGGGAACGGGTCCCCAGGCTGATCCATCTCTCCTCAGATCCCCCCAGCCGGGCATCGTTCGACACGAAGTAGTCCATGTCGGCGATGTCAACTGCCTTGCCGGTGTTGTTCGACCGGCCCAGGCTCACGAGTATGTCGTTATTGGTCTTGCTGACGGAGATCTGATACTCAAAATCGAGCTGTCCGGTCTTCTTGCCGCGCAGCGTCACCGTCACGAACGATCCGGACTGGTTGGAGTCGTCCTTGTTCACCGAACTGACCACAGTCCACCCGGACGGGTCGTCGCCGGGAAGAAAGTGAACGTTGTTCAGCCGCATGG
>ODAK010002200.1_pt1 | contig 20614 bp, 19 predicted proteins | sample 1539591 | NCBI WGS metagenome assembly ODAK01 (sample SAMEA3539303, study PRJEB22396) | soil metagenome | biome: tundra; feature: field; material: soil | place: USA | collected 2010-05 | depth 0.15 m | reverse complement strand
GTGAGCGGCTGGGTTGCTGACGTGTTCACAACGACGTCACCAAAGGGCACGCTGGTCGCGCTCAGATTCAGCGTTGGTGAGCCCGGGGCCGAAGATGTCGGGGTCAACTGCATCACGTCAGTCTGCGATACGCCACCTGCACTGGCTGTGAGGGTGACGGTTTGTGCCTTGCTGATCGCGCCGGTCACACTATTGAAGCCAGTGCTGGTTTCACCTGCCGAAACCGTTACCGCAACCGGAACAGAAACGAGCGGATTGTTGGAAGATAGATTGACAACAAATGGATTTGTCGCCGCCGCGTTAAGATAAACTGAACATTCTTTGGTTGCGGAGCCACTCAGCGAAGAAACGCCGCATGAAACCGCGGTTAACGAAGCGGTTGATTTTGCGGAAGTACCGGTACCCGCGAGGCTCACGGCAGCGGTTGGAGAGGTAATGGAGTCGCTCGTCACGCTGACTTGACCGGACAACGCTCCGGCTGAGCCAGGAACGAAATGCACATTTGCGCTGAATGTTTCTCCCGGAGCCAGTGAGACTGGGACGTTAGTGCTCGCATCAAGAGCGAATGCGCTTCCTGTGACGTTTATCTTCGAAATTTTGACTGACGATTGGCTCTTATTCACAAATGCTACTCTTGTGCTCGCTCTTTGACCCACTTCCACAGAGCCGAAGCTCACCGAATCGGGCGTTGGCGAGATTGCTCCGATCGAAGCATTATTCAATACCCGTCCGCCACAGCCACACACTACAAGACAAAAGCAGCAAGCCAGCGCGACGATGAATTGGCCGGAATGCCGACGAATAAAGTTGAGAATAATTGCGGGATTATTTTTGCGAAGGAGTTGGTTTGGCGAATAGCCGTTGCCTGATGAGGGCTGATCTTTTGCAAATGCGTCGGGCAAAGTCGGCCGAAGTTGACTTCTGTACATCCACTTCTCCTGAGCGGGCGCTCGAGCGCCTCAGTTCATGCCCCAGCTTCTCGGGACCGTAATTGCTCCTGAACACGGAGGAAATACAAAATGCTCATTCCTACCGGCCAGCAAATTCTGTGATCTTGAATCACTTTTAAAAAGGCGCAGGCTCTTTCGCTTCTCTGTTGTGTCCTCCTTTCGTGACATAGCTCTCATGGATCGAGGCAGTACACGCCCTCTTTCTCGGCGTTGTTTGGGCGCAAGAATCTTCGCGCGGAAAAAATTACCCCGCCTTGAGGCATCGCACTGTGCGTAGATGAAAGGTGCTAGAACAGCCAGTTTTATACGAACCGCATGGATTCAACGGCCAAGCAGTCTTGAAAGTCCCCCTTGAATCCTTGATGCGCTGCATATTACGAAATTTGTATATGCACACTCTTGGCGCGGTGTGAGAACTTGCATGATATTTCCCGTGGGTTGGATCTCTCTTCACTGTAAGCAAGACGCCTGCCACAATAGGTTGCCTGCGCCGGGAAAATATATTCGCTTTATAATGTGGGGTTTAGGGCGGCGTAAATCCGCCGAGACAAGTATCTCGTGGGGCAGTCGCTGAGCCTACCGTGTAAATGTTTCCCAGAGAGGTATTATCTACTCGGTAAATATGGCACTAAAGGGTGCACGTGCGCCCATCACCGCGGTGAGCGGTCCAGCATTATCCGAATCGGCCGTACCACATAGTAGAAAAATTCGAGCGACTTTGGTAGCGGAATGAAAGACCTGTCTTTTTCGTTCGGTTGCAGAAAACTCAAGGACAGAAACATTCGCACCCGGTCCCACCCGCCGAGCAACTGCACGTTGTATGGCACCGGCCCTTGAGGTGTTGTTCCAGGGGCATCAAAAAGATGCTCACGAATGTATGCCGCAAGTTGAGACGCAGTTTTATCCGCGAGAAATCTCTCCAGGATCTCCACCGGAACGGGCGCATCGGCGACTGCATGCGCCAGGAGCACACCGAGTGCAAGCGCCCGCGAGAGACCATATTGTTTGGCTTCCCGTGTGATTCCTTCCCAATTCAGGTTAGGCGATGTGGCCAGTAGTTGCGCGACATCAAATATCCAGATCAGGCGAGACCAAACGTGCTTGCTGCCGTGCATGCAGAGGATCAGCAATGCTGTTCCGCGCTCAAGATCGGGAACTTCCGCCCCTGCCAGCATCACGACCTTTCGTGACGGCCAGACCCAAGCCATCCCAAGATTTCGCCCAAATCTCGGCTGCGTGAGCTCCAGCCTCCAGCGAAGTTCAATCACCATTCCATCTGACTTCCGCTCGAAATGATATTCGTAATAATCCGCAACCGCGGGCGATCCATCTGCGCGAGCTGGTGTTTTTAATTCGTAGCCTCTGCTGAGCAGCACCGCTGTCGCTTTCACTAAGTCGTGACGGAAGATCAACACGTCCAGGTCACCCGCTGGACGCGTTGTGAGGTCGCTATAAACAGAGACGCTCAGCACGACCCCTTTGAAGGGCATGGCCGGGATGCCCTCGCAGTCAAACGCCTTCAGCACTGCAATCAACTCGGCTGCATTTGTGATGCTATGGAAAACATTTCGCTCATATTCGGCGCGCAACTCATTGAGAAGGTCCGTGGGTAGTGCAGAGCCGCAATCTTTCAGCCGCAAAAAGAGCATCGGCAACATACCGTGGCTTCGCGCATTCTCGAGCAGCGAAGCCCAGTCACTGATTTTGGATCCGAGATTATCAATTGCTTCTGCTCTGCGTTGAGCGGTTTGGTGCGCCAAATCACACAAGAGCGCGCAACACTCGCGATCTAATGGCATCATCCGCGTCTCTTTTCTAAACTGCACCGGTGTATTGAAATCATAATCGCTGCGGAGCTTAACATGATGTGACCATAAGGTACCGGGCAATGACGATTACCTGAACGATGTATTTGATTACTAAAGACCAGTGGCACAAGGGTTAGTGGTATATCCCCACACGAGTGCATGGAGTATATTTTTGCCAAGTAAGTTGGTTATCATCTACAGCAAATTAGATGAACAGGAAAGGTCCAAATGCACGTAGAGCGTGTGAACTCAAACGATCTAGTCGTCAACGGACTGCCCGATGGCTCGCGAGTCATCGTCAACTCGAACAATGAGACTGTGTTTGCAATGAACGCTACCGCGGGCGCGGCTTGGGATGCGTGCTCTGAACCGACAACTCTTTCAAAAATGACCGAAGACATGCGTCGCTCTTTCGATCCTCATGTCACCGAAGAAGTTGCGGAGCAGGCGATTCTGCGACTGCAAGAAAAGAATCTTGTGAAGATGTCGGGCGCGACTGTGAAGACCACTCGACGCGAGGTTCTGGCAGGCCTGAGTGCTGTTGCTTTGCCGATCGTGGTCGCGCTTACAATGGGTGAGCAGAAGGCGCATGCAGAAAAGGCGAACTCCGCTAAAGACAATGGCAGGCGCGGACCCCATTCCAACATTTCAAAGCATCACGACAAGACTTAGTTCTAACAGTCAGTCATGCTCCATAGAGAGCAGACGCAAAAAGTTCCTTGGTTCTCTCGTGTCGGCGCAAAGATTATATTTGATCGCTTATACACGATTGCCTGAGTTCTTTAAGTTTCCCGGTCTATGCGCAACGTTGCACTCTGGGTGCTAAGCTGAGCCATCGCGATCCACTCTCTCGCGATGGCAGCGGCCCTCAATGTATAGCGTCACCTTGCAGCGCAATTCATATGCCTAGCACGCTCGCATTTGGAGTCCGGGCATTCGACTCCAACATCCTCGTAGAGACAGCGTGTCCTGACGCGTTCAATGCTCTGCAGCGCTATATTTTTCCATCACTGCCGAGGATTGATGTCGCATCGGCATCCCCCTCCATCTCAATCTGTGTCGAGCGAGTTGCGGACCGATTTGAATTGTCAGTTGATGACGTGCGCGTTACTTCGACGACGAACATTGAGAGCTTGGCGCTCGCCGCAATAAAAGCCTTGGACGAGGTAGTCATCGAGCGCCTCACCACGCTGCGTGCAGTGCACGCGGGGGCCGTCCTCTTTGACAGGCAGGCGCTTCTGCTTCCAGGCATTTCGCACGCCGGCAAATCGTCGCTTGTGGCTGAACTGTTGCGGCGAGGCGCAACCTACTTATCTGACGAATACGCGTTGATCGATGCAGAGGGACGCGTTCATCCATATCCGAGGCCGCTTCTGCTTCGCAATGGAAATCCAGTTCAGTCCCCGGTGCTTCCTGAGGAACTCAATTCTCGTTTTGCTGTGAACGCAGTGCCTGTAGGCTGGATCCTGGAACTGGCATATCAGCCCAACTGTACATGGAGCGCTGCTGAAGTCCCGCAAGGCGAGGGCGTGATGATGCTCTTGCGAAATACTCCTCATGCCCTGGCTGAATCTCCGCACATGTTGAACCTCTTCATGCGTGCAGTGTCAGGGGCTCGCTGCTACGCTGGGCATCGAGCAGACGCAGAGCAAGCGGTTGACCACATCTTTGCGCTTCTGGGCATCTCCGATAAAAGACTCAGCCCCGCATGACGGACTGCAGCGTGAGCCGAAGCCTCTACGGGATCGTCACGCTGCTCATATTCGAGGGCGCGCTTTCATTGCCTGACAGGTCAAAAGTCTTGACAACGTAGTCGTAGGCCTGTCCACTCACCACGGTTATGTCGGCGTATGTTGTCTGCGTATCGTCAGGCGAATTCAGAAGCTGATAAGCAGTGCTGCCACCTGGTGCGCGATAGACGTGAAACCCGGCGATGGGGTCGCTCGAAGTCCCTGGTGGATTCCAGCTAAGGTCAACTTCGTGCGTGTCTCCAGTGCCGCTTAAGCTGATCACCGCAGTCGCATTTGTCGTCGAGTTGCTGGTGACGGTGAGCTGTCCAGTAACCGATCCCGTGACCGTTGGATCAAACTGCAGGCTGAGCGTGACGGATTGGCCTGGATTCAATGTAACCGGGAAACTGGATCCCGATACTGAGAAGCTGGTTCCGGCGATCGTGGCTGAGTTAACGGTCACGGCTGCGGACCCCGTCGAACTCAACGTTACCGACTGCGTTGTAGGCGTGTTGATTACCACATTGCCAAACGACACGCTGGTCGCGTTGATGCTCAATGTTGGTGTTGCGGCATTGAGCTGCAGCGCGAAGCTCTGCGAGCCGCTGCCCTCAGTGGCTGTCAACGTCGCTGTCTGAGCAGTGCTGACCAGAGATACGGTTGCAGTGAAGCTGGCACTGCTCGCCCCCACCGGCACAGTGACGGCTGCCGGCACGATGACCGAAAGATTGCTGCTCGCTAAAGCGACGCTCACCCCGCCGCTCGGCGCCGCGCCGCTCAGTGTTACAGTGCAAGCGTCGGTTCCTGATCCCGTCATAGATGAACTGGTACAGGAAAGAGCACTCAATCCCGGCATGCTGACAGTGCCGGTGCCGCTGAGGCTGACCACTGCTGAGGGGCTGCTCGACGAGTTGCTGCTGATGGTGAGCTGACCCGTCGCCGCGCCCCCGGTCGTTGGGTCGAATTGCACGTTAAGCGTCACAGCCTGACTCGGATTCAACGTGACTGGGAAACTCGCTCCCGAGACTGCAAAGCCCGTCCCGGCGACTGTTGCTGAATTCACAGTGACCGCGACGGTTCCCGTGGATGTCAACGTCACCGAGTTCGAAACCGTTGTGTTCACGGCCACATTCCCAAATGACAAGCTACTCGTGCTGACACTTAGAGTGGATGTTGCGGCGTTGAGCTGCAATGCGAAGCCCTGCGAACCGCTGCCCTCTGTTGCTGTCAAAGTCGCAGGCTGTGTGGTGCTGACAGAGGCGACACTCGCTGAGAAGCTCGTGCTGCTTGCGCCAGCGGGTACAGCCACTGAAGCCGGGACCGTGACTGAAAGGTTATTGCTCGAGAGGCTGACGCTTACTCCGCCGCTTGGCGCTGCGGCAGTCAGTGTCACCGTGCAGGCATCTGTACCAGATCCGGTAAACGATGTGTTGCTGCAGGAAAGAGCAGTCAACCCTGGCATGGTGACCGTGCCCGTGCCGCTGAGGCTGACCGCTGCCGAAGGGCTGGTCGATGAGTTGCTGTTGATGGTGAGCTGACCCGTCGCCGCGCCCCCGCTAGTGGGATCGAATTGCACGGTGAGGGTGACAGCCTGGTTTGGATTCAAAGTGGCAGGGAAGCTGGCTCCGGACACCGAGAACCCAGTGCCGGCGACTGAGGCTGCGCTTACGGTGACAGCCGCTGTTCCAATCGAGGTCAACGTCACTGATTTCGATACAGTGGAGTTCACCGCTACATTCCCAAACGACAAGCTGCTCGTACTGACGCTGAGAGTCGGCGTTCCAGGATTCAGCTGCACGGCGAAGTTTTGAGAACTGCTCCCCACTGTTGCAGTCAATGTCGCGGCCTGTGCACTGCCGACCGAGGCGACAGTTGCCGAGAAGATGGTGCTGCTTGCACCGGCCGGTACTGCGACCGAAGCCGGAACCGTCACCGAGAGATTGCTGCTCGCAAGCCCGACATTCACTCCGCCGGTCGGAGCCGCGCCGCTCAGTGTCACTGTGCAGGAATCACTACCCGCGCCGGTAAACGAGGAGTTGTTGCAGGAGAGAGCTGTCAGCGTCGGCATGGTGATTGTGCCCGTGCCGCTGAGGCTGACCACCGTGGAAAGGTTGCTCGATGAGTTACTGCTGATGGTGAGCTGACCTGTGGCTGCGCCCGCAGTCGTCGGATCAAATTGCACATTCAGCGTGACTGCCTGGCTGGGATTGAGCTTGACCGGGAAGCTGCCTCCGGAGACTGAGAATCCGGCACCAGCGATAGTAGCTGAGTTTACGGTGACCGCCACCGTTCCCGTGGATGTCAACGTCACTGACTTCGTGACTGCGGAGTCCACCGTCACATTTCCAAACGACACGCTGCTCGTGCTGACGCTGAGTGTAGATATCGCGGCATTCAGCTGCAATGCGAAGCCCTGGGAACTGGTGCCCTCCGTGGCCGTCAACGTCGCTGCCTGCGCAGTGCTCACCGAAGCGACGGTGGCGGTGAAGATGGTGCTGCTAGTGCCGGTCGGTACATTGACCGAAGCCGGCACCGTTACCGACGAATTGCTGCTCGAGAGATTGACACTCACCCCGCCGCTTGGTGCCGCCCCACTCAGTGTCACCGTGCAGGTGTCAGTACCCGATCCGGTAAACGATGAGCCGCTGCAGGCGAGGGCATTCAACGTCGGCACGGTTGCTGTGCCCGTTCCAGTGAGACTGACCACTGTCGAAGGATTGCTCGACGAGTTGCTGCTGATTGCGAGCTGACCTGTCGCTGCGCCCGCGATCGTGGGGTCAAACTGCACGCTCAGTGTGACCGCCTGGCTGGGATTCAAGGTGACAGGGAAGCTGCCTCCAGAGACCGAGAAGCCGGCACCGCTGATCGTAGCTGCATTGACCGTAACCGCTGCCGTTCCGCTGGAAGTCAGCGTCACCGACTTCGAAACCGTTGAGTTCACCGCCACATTGCCGAAGGACATGCTGGTCGTATTGACACTCAATATGGGCGTTGCGGCATTCAGCTGCAGGTTGAACTTTTGCGATACGCCGCCTTCCGCGGCGGTCAATGTCGCGGCCTGTGCGCTGCTGACCAACGCCACACTCGCGGTAAAGCTGACGCTGTTTGCGCCGGATGGTACGTTCACCGAGATCGGTACTGAGACCGAGAGATTGGTGCTAGACAAACTTACGCTTACTCCGCCGCTTGGTGCGGCGCCGCTCAGTGTCACCATGCATGCATCGGAACCTGACCCCGTTATGGATGAGCTGCTGCAGGAGAGACCATTCAGTGAGACGGCGCCCGCCCCGGACTTGCCCTTTCCGTGGAGCTTCACAGCCGCTGCTGGAGCGGTAGAGGATGTGGATGAGGGACTGGTGAGGATATTCAACTGCCCCGTCATGTCAGATGCTGCGGTCGGATCAAAATGCACTTTCAGATTTAAGGTGCTGCCTGATGCGAGAGAAATAGGAAAATTGCTTTGTCCGATAAGAGAGAAAGATTGATCTGAGAGATTGACTTGAGAGATCTGAACTGCCGTGGACCCGAGATTCGAAACAACGACTTGCTGGTTGGCGGAGTCGCCGACTGCCACGGTGCCAAACTCGACTGTGTTCGGCGAAGCAGATATGTCTTGCACGGTAGTGATCGGCGTGGAAGCCCCTTGTCCTGCCATTCCACCGCAACCCGATAACGCCACGCACGCGAGGGCGACCACGGCCATTCCGGCTATGCTCCGGCGGTCCCGCCAAATGCCGCGACGCCTTCCTGACGCCGCTTTGACGCTTAAGTTTTCAACTTCAAAAGTTTCATTGATCAAGAAGGCTGGAACTCTAGGCATGTGATACCTTCGCCAGGCGCTGTCGCCTGAATGTTTTTGGCTTCCGTTCGCAAAATGCCCCGGTCTCTTTGAAAGTGCGGGACGCGATGTTTACAGTTGGCTGTGATCAAAGAATCGACCCCGGCGGGGGGTGATAACAAGTGACGATGGTCACTAAGGTGGTATTTGATGGTTACCTTTGTACTAATATCGTAAAATATTGTAATTGAAGGTCTTGAGTCCAATTTATGGTGCGCAAGTTGTAGATAAATTCGCCAAAACCAACCGTAAAGGTAACCCTTCTTAAGGGTTAGTACTTCTGTAGTTGGTTACTTTCCTGGTATAGCGCAATCTGCCTCAGAAAACGGGCGAATGCGCTTGGATTCTGCTCCTACTCCTCTACGCGAGGCAGTCTCAGTGGCAACAACGAGCTTGTGTGGAGCAAGTTAGCGACCGGCCCTGGGCCGTCACAGAAGCCCAATCCACTCGTCCTTTACGAGCGTTGAGCCGGCGGAAATGAGAACGCCGGCTTCCTTGATCCGCACCGAGACAAGCAGCTACAGAATCGACATGCTGGTTATGTTGGAGGGAACACTCTCAACGCCTGAAGCGTCGACCGTGGTGACAGGAGCAGGGAATTGCTTGCTATGCTAGCTTCGCAACGTGAATAGTGACCACCATCATTGGTTGGAGCTGAAACTTGTTGGCAACGCAAAGGGCCCGCGAGACGCCGTTGGGGCTACCGTCTACCTCACTCGCGCTGGCCTTCATCAGCGAGCGGATATTCTCAGCGGCGGAAGCTACATCTCATCCAACGACCAGCGCGTGCATTTCGGCCTCGGAGCCGACACGCAAGTGACCTCTTTGGAAATTCATTGGCCAGGCGGCACAACAGAGATCCTGAAAATCCCCGCAGTAGACCGCATCTTCACAATAGAACAAGGCAAAGGCATCATCGGAGAACTGTGCACTTCGTGCAGGGCCCCATTGGCAAACGTGCAACCGAAGAAATGAACGCAATCGCGCGATCGTCACACCTGGACAGCTGAAAACACCCAGGGCGGACACGTGCAACCACGCTTGCACTCTACGAAGACTTGGTCGTCTTCATGACCAATCTTGGAACAGTGCGGTTGTGTACACCACCTCGGCTGGCATAGACTCTTGCTACCGCGGCAGAATCAAACGGCAAACAAGAAATGCTGAAAAGAAGTGCACCTCCCACTCTCAGCGAAGTTGCAAGGAAAGCGGGCGTTGGTACAACCACTGTCTCCCGTGTAATCAACGGCGGAGATCGCGTCAGTCCGAAGACGCTAGCTCGAGTTCGTCGTGTGATCGAGGCGCTGGGTTATATGCCTAATCAGGCGGCGCGCGTTCTCAAGGGTGATCGGACCAACACCATAGGCTTGATCATACCCAGCATCGCCGATCCGTTTTTTTCCAGCTGCGCAGAGGCAGCACAGGCAGTAGCCCGTGCCAATGACTCGCTCCTTATTGTGACGACGTCACACAACGATCCACACGCTGAGATTGAGAACATAAACATTCTCACGAGGCACCGTGTGGATGGTCTCATCATCGCGCCTGCAAATTCACAAAGTCAGACTTTACGCGACCTGGTCGATCGACTATCGGTGCCTGTCGTGGCTATTGATCGCCCAATCTCCAACTCGTCGATTGCCTCGGTTGTGACTGACAACTTCAAGGGAGCAAGGTTTGCTACACGTCATTTAATCGAGCATGGCTACAAACGCATCGTCTGTCTTACAGGGGAGAGCACCCTTTTCACAATTCAAGAACGTATTCGGGGATATCGCGCAGCGGTTGAATCCGCGGGGATTCCCTACGCGCTCGACACTTCAATCAAGGATTACAAGTCGGCCGAGTACTCCATTGAGAGTATGCTGGCCGGTGCCAATCCTCCAGATGCCCTGTTCACGCTCAAAAACAGTACGACTATCTTTGCTTATGAGGCTCTGCAAAAGCTGAATGTGCATGTGCCGAAGTCCGTTGCCTTGTTAGGCTTCGATGATTTTGAACTAGCATCGGCTGTTCGCCCGTCAATAAGCGTCGTGCAGCAACCAGTTGAAGAGATTGGACGTGTTACGGCTGAGCTTCTATTCGACCAACTCCTGGGCAGGCGCAATTCCGGCTTACCTTCTCATTCCAGGCGAACACGACAAGTCACGCTTGAGACGCGGCTCATTCAGCGCAGTTCCTGCGGATGTACTCCGACAAGCGCTTCAAGCGACAAGACCGGTGCCGGCTAGAAGCCGTGTGCCGGTCTTGTCGCGCAGACGATATGTCCTACTGCTGGTGAGGATAGTCCACACGCACGGTCAGAATTTCAAACGGATGAATCGGCACTGTGACTGTGCCAGTTGACACGGGCAGTGCAGAGCCCTCCTGCTTCTCCATCAAGTTGGTGACGGTGGCTCCGGTGGCTCCCATCGGTACATGGATTTGAACGTCGCTTGATTTTCCAGCCCACTCGTAGATTCGGAGAATCAAGCCGTTCTCGTCCTCGGCTTTCTTGAGCGCCGTGAGGACAACATTCTCCGGCGTCACAGTCACGTAAGCATGTGTGGCCGGAAGAGCGCCAGAGTGTGCCAGCACCTGAGTTGCCTGCAGCCTGTAGTTGTATTCGTAACCGTGCCGCACGGTCAGTGCCTGCTTCCAATCGCCGCCATGCGGGTACAAAGCATAGGTGAAATGCTGGTGCCCGCGGTCAGCTTCAGTATCGGGCCAGACCGGCGAACGAAGCAGCGAGATACGCAGCACGTTGTCTTTGTCGTCATAGCCATACTTTGAGTTGTTTAATAGGCTGAAGCCGTGTTGCCCATCGCCAAGGTCGGCCCAGCGCAATGCAGGCACTTCGAATTGCGCCTTTTCCCAGCTGTTGTTGCGCGTGGTTGGCCGCTGGATGCTGCCGTAGGGAACCTCGTATGTTGCCTTATTGCTGGTGGCGGCGAGCGGGAAGGCAGCTTTCAACAATACATGAGTCTCATGCCAGTCGAAATCGTTGACTACATCCACTTGGTCGGCTTCGGCGTCGAGGGTAATCTCTTGCACGAACTTTGAGCTCTGCCACGTGTGTGTCACACGAATCGCTGCACGCAGCGGTCCCTTCTCGGTCAGCTCGACCGAGTCCGCCTTGTCGATCGAAGTGAAATGATCAAGCGTGCCCGGATCAATGTTCCATGCATCGTACTCCTTCGGCAGGTCCTTGAATGTTTGCAGCTGATTGCCGCAAGCGCCCGGCGCCAACGTTTCAAACTTCATCTTCTTGTCATAGAGGCTGGTGATGCAGCCGGTTTGCGGATCGACGGTGACCTTCAAGGCGGAATTCTCAAGAGTCAGGCCTTCGGCCTTCAGATCGCTTGCGACGGGTTTGACTCCGGGGACGACGTGGAGCACTTTGTAGCCCATTGATGGAACTTTGTCGACAAAGAGAAGTAATTTGTAGCTGTGTGTCTTCGCTTCGCTCTTTAGAACCTCCGATGGCACCACACGGTTTTCCGAATCCAGCACAGAGACGCCGCCTGCGACAGCGCTCGGCAATTGCACGTCCACCGTCACTGGTCCAGAGCGTTCCCAAGCTAGCGAGTTCAGAACCAGTACGGGCACGCCGCTCGCAACCCGGGTGTCAATTTCGGCAGACAGAGTCTTGATTGCCCGCTGCGAGATTTCATTGGTTGCCCAGTGTACCTGGTCATAATCCTGCTGGGCTTCCTTATAGATGATTCCGATGCCCGAGCCCGCGGCCAAGTCATGGAAGTCATTGAACGTGATCTTCTTCCATGCCTCGGTGAGTTCTTTCCCTGGATACGGATCGCCCTGCAACCAAGCTAGAGAAGCGAACTTCTCGGCATTCAAGGCCCACTCTTCGCTATCGCGCATGTTGCGCTTGTGGCTGGCCTGCGTAGTCATCACACCGCGGTGGTACTCAAAATACAATTCACTCTTCCATGTGGGAATCGCCACTTTGCCGTCGGGAGGAGTTGGCGGAGGCTGGTATCCCTTGGCGATTGAATCGTAGTCCCATATCCGCGGATCCGATACGATCTTCTTCTCAAACTCGGTGAAGTAGCTCTGTGCCGTGCCGAACCTCATCGCCGGGACGACCTTGTCCGGCTGCATCCAGTGCGCGCCCTCATCGAGGACTGCACGCGTAGGGCCGCCGCCGTGGTCACCTATTCCGTACAGGTCCATCATCTCGGTCAGTCCAGGAGTGTGGTCCCGGGCAACGACAAAGTCGCGGCTTAGACGCACAGGATTCAAATTGTTATTGGCGTAGTCGTGGGGGAAATAAGCCAGGACCTTGCTGCCATCTGGCGACTGCCACCAGAACAACTTGAACGGGAATTGGTTTGTGTCGTTCCAGGCCGTCTTCTGAGTTACGAAGTAATCGATTCCGGATCTCTTGTAAATCTGAGGCAGCTGCCACGTGTATCCGAACGAATCCGGGTTCCATCCGATGCGCACGTCCACGCCGTATTCCTTCTGGAACCACCGCTTGCCCACGAGGATTGAGCGAACCTGTGCTTCGCCGTCAGGCATGTTCAAATCCGGCTCGACCCACATGCCACCTACGATCTCCCAGCGTCCTTCCTTGATACGCTGCTTGATCTGTTCGTTCATTTCGGGATATTTCTCGGCGATCCATGCGTTGTATTGAGCCGCCGACTGAGTGTATGTGTAATCGGGGTACTCGTTCATCAATTGCAGAGCGGTGCTGAAGGTCCGTTTGACGACGTCGACGGTTTCGGTCCAAGGCCAGAGCCATGCAGCGTCGATATGCGAGTTGCCGGTCAGGTGCAGAGTGGCCCGCTGCAGCATTGGCTTCAGGCCTTCAATAATCGATTGAGATTGTTTTAACGAAGCATCGAATTTTGCTTGATCCTTGGCCTCCAGAGCCGACAAATCGACCGCGCCAACGGCCTTTTCCAGGGTCGCCTTATCGGCATCGACATTCTTCGAGATGCTTGGAATGAGCATCGCAGCCGAAAGGGTTTCAAGTCGCAAATCTTCGAGATTGGGCCGATTCTCAGCAAAATCGATCTTCAGTTGCGAACCACCGAATGTCTTGTCGTCTACGGTGTGCAGCAGCTTGATCGCGATTAGGACCTTTTCGCCCGGCTTGGCGTTGTCAAACAGCACGATCGGCTCCAGGTCGTCACCGAGCGCCACGCGCCGCCCGTTGAAATAGATAATTTCCGGCATCGGCCCATTGGCATTAGCACGAAACGAAAACCAGATGCGCGCTCCCGTCAGGTCGTATCCATTGAGGGTCTGCGGGACCTCAACCGATTGCCGGAACCACACGGTCTCCTTCGCGATCCGGGTGCGGCCCTTTGCTGTCTTCCACGACGAGTCATCCAGATCCGGGGATTCACCGTGGGCAATATCGCCCGCGTGGAATCGCCATTCTTTCGCCGGCAAGTGGTCCAATTCACTAAGGCGATTGATAACTGTGGCGGAGTGCTCGCTGAGCGTTTTGACGATTCCCGCTGCTTGACTTGCTGTTTGCGCGTTCGCCTGGAGCAGACCGAACGCACCCACGAATACAAGGGAAAGCACAGCCGCGGAGCACCCCTTGATTGGCTGATTCTCAAATCTACTACCTGTAAAGAATCTCATCCGACCTCTTTTCGATCGTTCAGCGCGTGAATGGGATTTTGAATCTGCCGGCACACATTGATCGAAACATCGCCGCGAATCATATCACGGAGAACGCAATAGTGGAAACGATACCATGCGACGCGATCTCGAAGCGCGGCATTCGCGATGGCGGCGATTTCGAGTCGCCCAACGCGGAACTCTGGGCCCAGCAATCGGATAGGCTATTCGCCCATTGGTGAACGAACGGTACCAGGCATGCGACCCTGCATAGAAAGTGCCAAAGTAGTTCCCGCAGCACTTACGAAGCGCCGTACAGCGCGGCTCCGTGACCGCTACTCCACCTACTCCTTTTCTTGAAAAACGCAGTCTGGTTGCAAAGCGTTTTCTTATGGTATCGTTTCCAGTGAACGCGGCGGGGGTCCAGAAATCGTGAGGTTAGGCGACAAACTGTCGCAGATTTCTTCGTGCCGCGTTGTATTGAACGCATCGATCTCATGCAAGACCTTTGCTCACATCTTTGTGTCTGCGGGTGATCAAAAATGGCCCTGGAAAATGCGCAAGTGCTCACGATTGGCATCGACCTTGGAGGAACAAATCTGAGGGTCGCCGCGTACACACCCGAAGCTGGCATGCTGGACTCAGAGACACTGCGCACCCGTCTTGAAGCGGGCCCACTAGCGGTTGTCGATGACATCTGCGGCGCAACACTCCAGTTGCTCGAGCGACACCAAGACGGCCGCGAACTCGCCGGCATTGGAATAGGTTCGCCTGGACCGCTGGAGCTCCCAGCGGGCCGTCTGCACCATCCACCCAATCTGCCTGGATGGGACCGTTTTCCATTGCTCGCTGAAATGGAAAAACGACTGCAAAGGCCGGTTGCACTGGAGAGCGACGCAAACGCGGCGGCACTTGCGGAATACGCACTGGGGCTGGGAAAAGACCTCGGCATTGAATCCCTTTGCATGCTGACGTTGGGCACTGGCGTTGGGAATGGGATTATTCTCGATGGCAAGCTTTGGCACGGTGCAACAGGCATGGGTGGCGAGGCCGGGCACATGACGGTTGAGCGCGAAGGCCCAATCTGCGGTTGCGGTAACAACGGCTGCCTTGAATCCTGCGCTTCCGCAACCGCCTTGGTGAACTCGGCGGAACGGATGATAGCCGCGGGCAAAGCGCGGGGACTAAAGCTGCTGAAAGATAAACTCTCAACGCTGACCGCATTTGATATTGCGGAGGCTGCGCGACAGGGCGATCGAGATGCGCAAAAGATTTATGCGGAGACTGGACGAGCTCTCGGAATCTGCCTTGCAGGCCTGATCAATATTCTCAACTTGCCGCTCTACGTCGTTGGTGGAGGAGTGGCTAAGTCATGGGACCTGTTATCGCCGTCCATATTCGAGGAATTGGAACGCCGGAGTTATGTTTACGCGCTCACTGCTCCAGGCAGACCCGCTTCGCATGCGATGCCTGGCGGGGGCACGCAGGTACTGCCCGCTAAACTCGGTGCGGAAGCGGGCCTTCTGGGCGCGTGCATTCTGCCCATCTACTCTTCAAAGCCCACCTGTGCTGCAACATGACCGCGCATTTCTCCAGATGACATGCGGATCACGCGCTCTGCCCATCAAAATGCTGGCCGACCCCCAGCTGTGGAGCAAATGGGTCAGTCGTGCAGGGGCCAAACCTGAATGATCAGGGTCGAGCCGCCATGCAGTGCGGGCCGTCTAGCGCCTGCGATAGACTCAACCGGTGGAGGTCGCCCGTTGCGGCACACTCATTCGTGTTTTGCCTTCGGGTTGGCCGTGTCACTTCTTGCGGCCACTGCACCCGCACAGCTTCTTTCGGAGCAGGAACCGCCGCTGCAAAGGCCCATCAAAGGCCAGGCAGTACCGGTTGGCAACCGGACGACTGAGCAAAGTCCGGAGAAGCGGCCCATCACCGCCAGCGGCTTTGTGGATCCCGGCCCGGTGGTATTCAAAGACATTACAGAAGAAGCTGGGCTCTCCGGTTGGAGCCACAAGATGGGCGCCGCGGACAAGAGACTGATCATCGATACCAACGGCTCAGGGGTGGGCCTCATCGACTACGACGACGACGGCTGGCTCGACATTTATCTGGTCAACGGTTCAACGTTCGACGCGATGGACGGCAAGGAGAAACCCCCGCACGCTGCCTTGTTCCACAACAATCATGACGGCACGTTTACCGATGTGGCTGCGAAAGCCGGCGTGACCAACGATCGTTGGGGTTTCGGCGTGGCCATAGCCGACTACGATAACGACGGGTGGCCCGACATCTTCGTGAGTAACTACGGAAAGAACCGCCTCTACCATAACAATCAGGACGGGACATTCACCGATGTGGCCGAGAAGGCTGGAGTCACCCTGGGGAATTGGTCGGCCGGCGCAACATGGGGGGACTACGACGGAGATGGCCGGCTCGATCTGTTTGTCTCCGGCTATGTTCACTTCGATCGCAACGATCTACCATATGAGAAGACCAAGGCCACGGGCTTTTCCTACTGCGAGTTCCGCGGCGAGCACGTCATGTGCGGGCCCAAAAACCTGCAGGGAGAGCCGGACCACCTCTTCCACAACAACGGCGACGGCACATTCACCGACGTGAGCGTGAAAGCCGGTGTTGCCGACGAAGTAAACCGCTACTACGGGCTGACTCCAGTTTTCATCGACGTGAACAACGACGGCAAAGTTGATCTGTTGGTCGCCAACGACTCCACTCTGAGCTATCTCTATCTCAATCGCGGCGATGGAACCTTTGAAGACGCGAGCTATACGTCGGGGTTTGGGCTGAATGAGGACGGACGGGAGGTAGCCTCGATGGGCATCGCCGTAGGGGACTACCTGAACAACGGCTTGCTGGATTTCGCCATCACCGATTTTTCAGATGAGTACAAGCTGCTGTTTCGCAACGATGGCAACAACAGCTTTTCTGAAGTCTCCATGCGCTCTGGCATCGGCAAAACATCCATACCTTTCCTTGGATGGGGGACGGGCTTCCTGGACTATGACAACGATGGGTGGCTGGACCTGATGTTCGTCAATGGCCACATTTATCCCGCGGCTGATCGACTGGATTGGGGCACCTCCTATGCGCAGAGACCGTTGTTGTTCCGCAACATTCGCGCTGGCAAGTTCGAAGGGGTTCCGCCAGGGAGAGGCTCAGGGCTGGCGAAGGCTATATCGGGGCGCGGGGCAGCTTTTGGGGACATTTTCAATGACGGCAAAATCGACGTAATCATTAATGTGATGGATGAACCGCCGGTGCTGCTGAGGAACGTAAACCCAGATCACCACCATTGGGTGGAGTTGAAACTCGTGGGCGGCGCCAAGAGTCCCCGTGACGCAGTGGGCGCCACCGTCTATTTGACAGCCAACGGCATGCGTCAGCGCCAGGATGTGCTAAGTGGCGGAAGCTACGTTTCGACGAACGATCAGCGGCCGCACTTCGGACTGGGAGACGCGACTGACGCGGGGACGGCGCAGATTCAATGGCCCTCCGGCGCCAAAGAGACCATCAGACTCCCGGCCGTTGACCGCATCTTCACCATCACCGAAGGGAAGGGAATCACCGCGGGTCTGTGTGGTCGGCAACCCTGCCCGGTTCCGGCTCCGCCCGCGACCGAACCCGCCTCGCCGGATAGAAAACCATGAGGACGCCGCGCATTTGCGGATTGGGCTTGGTGTTTGCAACGGTCTGTCAGGGCATCGCCTCAATTTCTGCGCAGCCGGCCCAAGCTCCTGCGTCTCGCTCACAAACCCCAGTCCGCACGGAGCCGCAATCAACCGTGCCAGGGCGCTTCGTTGATATCACTGAAAAAGCAGGTGTGCATTTCCTGCACCAGGCTCCGCACACCTCGCGGAAGTATTTGATTGAGACGATGGGTTCAGGAGTGGCGCTCTTCGATTGCGACAATGACGGTCGCCTGGATCTCTACCTTGTGAACGGCGCTCCCTACCCTGATCTCACGCCGAAGGGGTTCATTCCGCAAAAGACAGGGCCTGAATACTGGAATCGGATGTTTCACCAAAAGCCCGATGGAACCTTTGAGGACATTACCGAGAAGTCGGGGCTCCAGGGGGTCGGCTACGGCATGGGCGTTGCTGTCGCCGATTATGACAACGATGGATACGAAGATGTTTTCGTCACCGGATATGGCGGTAATCGCCTGTATCACAACAACGGCAACTGCACCTTCACCGATGTTTCAGAGAAGTCCGGAGTGGCCGGCGGTGGATGGTCCAGCTCCGCAGCGTGGGTGGACCTGGACAATGACGGCTTGCTCGATCTGGTGGTGGCCCGCTACGTGACCTGGGATTGGGAAGACCTCTGGTGCGGCGAACACCGGGAAGGCTATCGCGGCTATTGCCATCCGGATGTTTTCAAGCCGATCAGCATGCTCGTGTATCACAACGACGGCAACGGCCATTTCACCGAGATGGCGCACAAGCTGGGACTCGACAAACCCGCAAAAGCGTTAGGCGTAGCCATCGCAGACTATGACCGCGATGGGCGAATGGATCTCTTCGTCGCGAACGACTCGATGCCCGAGTTTCTCTTCCATCAGAAGCAGGATGGAACCTTCGAGGAAGTCGGACTGGAGTCGGGCACTGGAGTGAATTCCGAAGGGCAGACATACGCCGGCATGGGGGTCGATTTTGCCGATTACGACAATGATGGCTGGCCCGATGTGATCGTGACCGACCTTGCCAACCAGAGATATGCACTTTACCAGAACAACAGGGATGGGACATTCAATTATGTTTCCCAATCGAGCGGCCTTGGCAACATGTCGATGCTCCATTCGGGTTGGAGCCTGCGCTTCGTCGATTACGATAACGACGGCCTGAAGGATCTTCTGATCGCGCAGGGTCACGATCTCGATACGATTGAGAAGACCATGCCGCAACTCCACTATCGCGAGCCTATGCTCTTGGCGCGCAATGTTGGCCGGAAGTTTATCGACGTCTCTTCTATCTCAGGGGACATTTTTCACGAAGCCTGGGTGGGCCGCGGGATGGCCATCGGCGATATCGACAACGACGGCCGAATCGATGCGGTGGTCAGCACCAATGGTGGCGCGATACACGTTCTGCACAATGAGACTGCGACCGCAAACCACTGGATTACATTGCACCTTACCGGGCACAAGAGCAACCGAGACGGCATCGGAGCGGTCGTAAAGTTGACCACAGCCCAAGGCTCACAGTGGGTCACAGCTACGACCTCGAGCGGATATCTCTCCTCAAGCGATCCTCGAGTGCATTTTGGGATGGGCAACAGCCCGGTGGCCACAAGTATTGAGATCCGCTGGCCAAGCGGAATCGTGCAGATCCTCACCAACGTGAAGGGCGACAGGCAAATTCAGGTCGAGGAGCCCCTATCGGATGCTCTTCCGTCTGCAAGCAGGTAGATCACAAAGCTGCGAGACTTCCGCCTGTTTATTCAACCGACGGTATTCGTTTCGGTCACTTCCCAGCAGACTGTTTGGGCTTGTTCAGCAAGACCGTGACTGGACAGTTCCAACGAATGCCTTCCTTCTTCGATCTACCGTGTTTGCCTGCACATCCAGAGGTGTCTGTGTACTGGGAATGCCGCGGTCAGGGCTAACTCCCGGCGGAAAAACGGCAACAAGAACGCGCAAAAATCTGCTTGACAGTCCGATTTGGCCGGAAGTATATTCGTTCGCTATGGAATCGTTACCACAAAAAGTGGTAACGATTCCACGCTTCCCTAGGACCCACGTCAACGAATATCGATCCGCTTGTCGATTCCTGATAACGCGGCTGCAGAGAGCTCGTAAAGAGACGGAACAGCATCGAGGAGGCCAGGTGATACACACAATCAAAATTCAGGAGAACCATAGGCGGCGTCTGTCAATTCCGGTCCCCCGGATTGCCTTCGTCATTGCATTCGCAATTGCATGCTTGGCGCTTTCGGCCTCTCGCACTGCGTTCGCGCAGGCAAGTGCTGGCATTACCGGCACCATTACCGATCCGAGCGGCGCAGTAGTTCTGAACGCAAAAGTAACCGTCACCAACCAAGATACTTCCGTCGCCAGCCATACGGTATCAAGCAGCGCGGGGACGTACTCCTTCAAAGGACTGAACCCCGGCAGGTACCGGGTAGCGGTTGAGGCGTCCGGGTTCAAACAGGCCATACAAGCAGACGTCAACGTAGAAGTGAGCACTACCGCAACCATCGATGTTCAGGTCGCGACAGGCTCCGCAAACGAAACCGTTCAGGTTACAGCCGATCTGATTGCGCTGAACACAACCGCGCCCGAACTTGGCAGTACCATCGAACCGATTGTCGTTGCGGCGCTGCCGGTAGAAGTCGCTGGCCGAGGGCGCCAGGTCGACGCACTGCAGTTCATGGCTCCCGGGACCACGGGTAGCACCTTCTCCCACCGCGTCAGCGGGGGTGTCGACTTTGAACAGGAGATTGTCTACAACGGTATCCCGGCTCCTCAGCCGGAAACCGAAGGATACACAACGAACTTCAACCCGCCATTCGAACTCGTGGAAGAATATCGTGTTGAGAAGTCCACATTCTCTGCTCAGTTCGGCCTTGGGCAGGGCGCGCTCACTTACCAGATGAAGTCCGGGACCAACGCGTACCACGGCGACTTGTTTGAGATCAACCGCAACAGCTTGTTCGATTCGGTGGGCTTTTTCAACGGCCCGGCTT
>ODAK010002199.1_pt1 | contig 20615 bp, 14 predicted proteins | sample 1539591 | NCBI WGS metagenome assembly ODAK01 (sample SAMEA3539303, study PRJEB22396) | soil metagenome | biome: tundra; feature: field; material: soil | place: USA | collected 2010-05 | depth 0.15 m | reverse complement strand
AGAGCTCCTCAATGGTCGTAACGAAGACGCCCTGCTTGCCCAGTTCGATCTTCAGATTCTCATCAACCGCCATTTATCAACTCCGTCAAAGTCCGCGTACCTAGTTCCTTACGTCCTAGTCCCTGTCTCTCACGCCCAGGTCAGCACGCCCTTGGCCCAAGCCCACGCCAAACCCTCGACCAACAGCAGTACAAAAATAAGCATTGCGCCGCAGGCCGCCGCGCCGAGCCCAGTGAACGCCACCGCAAACGGCAGCAAGAACACCGCTTCCACATCAAAAATCAGAAAGATGATGGCATAAAGGTAGTAAGCCGAACGAAATTGCACCCAGGCGTCGCCCTTGGATTCCAAGCCGCACTCATAGATGTCGTTCTTGATTGCGTTCGGTTTAGCCGGTGAAAGCAGCATGGCCCAGAGCCTTGCCAGCCCCAGCGGAGCCAGCCCAAAGCCTAGGGCTGCCACGAATAAAACGGCAAGAGAAAAATAAGGACTGGATGCCATCTTAAAAATTAGAAATCCTTCTAAAACAACGTACCAGTTTGGGCCGGGTCTTGGCTAAGCGGATGTGCGCTGGGACACACCGTCCAAGCCGGTTTCCTCCCCATTCATCCCAGACTGTGAACCGCTCGCTGAAAACCGGCGAACGTTCGCTCTTGAGCTGGCTTCTCTCCATCTTTCGATGGTAGACAGCCCATGCTATCGCCCTGCTACCGTTCAATTGTCCCTCGCGGCTTGTCTCGATTTTGCCGACGCCGCATTTAGTCATTTACCGGAGTTCACTGGACAATGTTCAACACCGCGCCGCGCCGCCGGGCACTGACTGCGATCCTGGTTGCCCTGCTGCTGACGGCGACCTGGACAGTGCGCGCCGCCACCGATCCTGCGCCGCCTTCGACTCCCGCCGCTGCGACCGCAGACGCTCCGGCCGTCCCTGCAGCCTATACGGCAGCCATCAAAGTGTCCGGCCCAACCACGCCGTTCCACGATTCGGTTTCGCTGCGCTACAACTATGCGTTCGGCAAGGAATCACCATTTCTGCCTTCGAACGCCGTTTCGGTCAATGGCCAATTCCTCAACCCCAAAAGCTTCTATAACGCGCAATATTGCGGTCATTGCCACCAGGAGGCGTATCGCCAGTGGCGTCAGTCGGCCCACTCCAACAGCTTCCGCGCTCCCTGGTACTTGAAAAACGTCAACCTGCTCATCGAGACGAAGGGCGTGCAGTTTTCGCGTCATTGCGAGGGCTGCCACAACCCCGTCGCGCTGCTCTCGGGCGACCTGTCGCAGGGAATGCCCAAGAAAAGACCCTTCGAAGATGAAGGAGTCACCTGCTCGACCTGCCACTCGATCCAGGCGACAGACGCGACCGGCACCGGCAGTTACGTTATGGGCTTCCCGGCGGTACTTGTCGACGAAAACGGCGCGCCTATCACTCACGCTGTGCCCGACTCTGAAATACTTGCGCACCTCGACCGGCACTCCAAAGCCGTGATGCGGCCGCTCTATCAGACAGCGGAATTTTGCGCGGCCTGCCACAAAGCAGCCATTCCGCGCTCGCTCGACGAATACAAATGGCTGCGTGCCTTCACCGTCTACGACGAGTGGCAAGGCGCGAGCTTTACCAAGCAGTCGCCACTGCCCTTCTATCGCAAAGACACCGTATCGACGTGCCAGACCTGCCACATGATGCGTGAGCCGCTGCCGACCAACTCAGCGGATGCGGGCGCAAAAGATGGAACGCTGGTGAGCCATCGATGGCTAGGCGGCAACACACTTATCCCTGCCTATTACAAATTTGACGAGCAGGCTCAGAAGACCGCAGCATTCCTCAAAAACGGCGCTCAGAACACCGGCGTCTTCAACGTCGATATCTTCGCGCTTGAGAAAGAAAGCGCGGCGGCAACTGCGGCTGATCATGTGCTCGTAGCGCCGCTTGGCCTCACGAGCTTCTCCGTCACGCCCAACGAAACGCTGATCGCCGACGTCGTTATTCAAAACAAAGGCATCGCGCACTCCTTCGTACCTGAGCAACGCGACTTCTACGAGTCGTGGGTCAACTTCTCGGTCAAGGACTCGGCGGGCAAGACGATTTCCGAGAGCGGATTTATTCAACCCGATGGCAACCTCGATCCATCAGCGCACTCGTTTACCAATCGCCTCATCAATACCAAGGGCGAGTTGAATGACCTGCACCAGATTTGGTATAACCGAGTCCTCGCGTACAACAACACCATTCAGTCTGGTCGCTCGCAACTGGTGCGCTACCGCTTCCGCCTTCCGAAAGAAATTCATGGCGACGTGACGTTGACAGCGACGGTAAGGTACCGCCGCTTCAATCAGCACTTCATCGATTACGCTATGGCCGCAGGACATTTTCCGCAGCCGATCATCGATATCGCTTCGCAAACGCGCACATTAAAGATCGGCGAAAATGCGCCGGTGACTCAGGATGCATCCGAAAACAAGGAGTGGATGCGGTGGAATAACTACGGCATCGCGCTGCTCGATGCACAGCAATATGAGGCCAGCGTACAGGTCTTTGAACACGTCGCGACGCTGCGGCCCGACTACGCCGACGCATACACCAACATGGCGATCGTTGAGATTTCGTGGGAGCGCTACAACGACGCGAAGCCCAACCTCGCCAAGGCGCTTGCCCTGCTTCCCGGCGATCCGCGCGCTCTTTACTATCGCGCATTGGTCGAGCGCAATGCGGGCCAGGTCAAAGAGGCGATCGCCGATTTGCAGGCCATGCTGGCCAAATATCCCCGCGCCAAAGACGGGCTCCGCGAGCTCGGGTTCAGCTACTACCAGCAGCACGATTACGCGCAATCACGTGACACGTACGAGAAGCTGCAAGCCATCGATCCTGACGACCTGGCTGCGCACTATCAACTCGCCATCCTCTATCGGCGTTTGGGCGATAAGCAAAAGGCGGCCATCGAATCAGCCAAGTTTGCCGATCAGAAAGACGACCCCACGGCTTCGACGTTTGCGCTGCAATTCCTGAGCAAGCATCCAGAAGTGGCCAGTGAAAGCGTCGTGTGGCATACCCACGATCTCACCGGCGACCCGGTCAAGCATCCTGCCAAGATTGACTATCACTACATCCCCGGCGCAGGAGAGTAAGCTCAACCTGGTCGCACAATAGACTTCTACGCAGCTAAGGGGTCTCAACTCCAACATCCCACGCTGAAGCCGCCTGACCCGGCGCTGCGATTCCGTACTTGCTTTCTAAGAATTGTTGCAAATCAGGCGGCAGCAACGGCACGAGTTCCTGCCACGTGAGCACCTGGCATCGCACCCGCACGTCTGCCGACCTGACCGCCGCCATCACGCGAAACCAAGCCTCCCGCAGATCAGGCCGCCGCTCATCGTGGATGACGCAGAAGCTTGCCCCTTGCGCGTAAGCCGCCAATACGTTGCGAATAAGCTGATAGCTCGCATAGGCCGGAACGCGCGGCTGTTGTTCATCTGCACGCTCGACAATTTCCGCCTGAAAAATTCGCGCCTCCGCGCCATCATCCTCGCAGGGCGGTTCCCACTCTTGCGTGAACTCTTCAACGAGCTCTACGGCCTCACGTCGCCGCTTGATGCGAAGCTCGACCCGAGGCAGAAGCTCTCGGTCAAACACTGAATCGAAGTCGCGATAAGCTTCCACGATCCCCGCATCCCTGCACTGAAAATCAGACTCGGTCAGCTTAGACTCAATCAGCAGATTGCCCCATCGCATATCCACTTCAGTGCGATCAAATCGGCCGCTGCTGAGCGGCACGCGCGCTTTCCATCCGAAAACTGGCGCATCGTCACTCTCAACACCAAGCATTCGCTTCAACGCGGCAGACTCCATCACGCCCGGCGTACAAAAAACATTCATCAGCAGTGCATCGGAGCTCATCGACGAATCGAGTTCACGCCAACGCCGGTTTGGATCAAGCAATGGCTTTGGCAGCGAGCGACCTTGCGCGTGAATCTTGTCAAAGCGCCGCATCCACTCCCGGCGCGTAGCGATGGCCGAATACGCGGGCTCATGAAAATTTCCGTGTCGCCCATCCTCCGGCGCGTACACAACCACAGGAAATCCGCCATAGCTCTCAACATGGGCACGGCCGCGCGCATGCCGTCGATTGCGCAAACCGAGTTCGCGTCGCAACGCCCCTGCATAGAACCCGGAATTTCCGCTCACGCCCAAATGCCTAACCCCCATTTCGCAACACGACGGATGTTTCTTTCACTGGCTCAGCCTCTCATCGTGCCGTTTTCACATCCCTGTCACAGGATCGCAATATTCCCGTGATCTGCGTTTCACAATCAGCAGCTACATTGATGCAAGATTTTCCGAATACACTGCACAACCGATCGTTTCCTAAACACTCTTTGGAGGTCCATCTTGACACATGCGCTATCGAGCGGGCTCACCCGTCTATCTGCCTTGGTTCTCTTCGTGTTCCTTCTGTTTCCGATGATTCAAGCACATGCGCAGGCGGGCGCCTCAAGGCTCGCTGGCACCATAATTGACGGACAAGGGAAAAGCGTCAACGATGCTACCCTCACAGTCACCAATAACTCCACCCACACCACAGAGACGGCCCACACCGACGCAAGTGGAAGCTATTCATTTGAAGGACTGCAAGCAGGAACTTACACCGTCGAAGCAACCGGCAGCGGCTTGGCCAAAGTGACCAAGAGCAACATAATGCTGACCGCTGGCCAGACTGCACATGAAGATTTTACTTTGAACGTTGGCACGGTGGTCGAGCAAATCACCGTCAACGCCGGCGTCGATTCCATCGCAGCGCAAAGCGCACCCAGCGGCGGCTTTCTCGAGGAGCGTTCTGCGCAGTCGCTGATTTCCAACACCTACATTGAAAATTTCACTGCTCCAACCGCCGACTATGGCGAGATCGTCCAGGTTGTTCCCGGCACCTTCACGCTCAACAGCAACGGCGTCGGGCTGGGTCAGAGCAAAACTTATTTTCGCGGATTCCCTGACGGCGATTATGACATCGACTTTGACGGAGTTCCCTTCTACGACACCAACTCGCCGACGCACCACTCCTGGGCGTTCTTCCCTGCGCAGTGGACCGGCGGCGTTGACTTCGACCGTAGTCCCGGATCGGCCTCGACGATCGGGCCCACTCCATTCGGCGGTTCGATTCACCTGCTCTCGAAACCGTTGACCAGCGAACAGGACGCTCGCGGCACGGGCTCTTACAGTTCGTGGAACACGCAACTCTACGACGCCGCCTACAATTCCGGAAACTTCGGATTTTTCGGAAACCAGAAGAAGTCGAACCTCTTTGTCGATGTTCACCGCATGACGTCAGACGGCTACCAGTCTTTCAACTACCAGATGCGCAATGGTGGATCGCTTCTGTATCAGTACAGCTTCTCGCCGCGGACTGTGCTCACTGGCTTCGCCGGCGTCATTCGCCTCAATGCCAACACTCCCAATTTCAGTCCCACGCGTTGCCAGGCCTTAGGCCTGTCCGCAGGCGCCACATACACTTGTACAGGCGCCAACTCTGCATTTGTGGGTGCTGGGCTCAGGTTCTATCTCACCAATAACTCCGACCCCGTCAATTGGCTCGACTACCGCTATAACAGCTACCAGGTGCCGACCGACTTTGAATACGTCGGACTCAAAAGCGAATTCGGGCGCGGGTGGTATCTCGAAGTCAAGCCCTACACCTACAACTACGACAATGCTGAACTGTATTCGAATGCCACACCCATCACAGATGCCACAACAATCAATGGCTCGACTAAATACAACGGCGTAACCATCGCTCCCTGCAACGTGCCCGTGACCAAGAAAGGCGTAACGGCACTGCCGTGCGCCGTAGATAAATACAACAGCTATCGCAAATACGGCGAGACTGCGACGCTTTCACAGACATCGCAACTTGGCGTTTTGCGCACCGGCCTTTGGTATGAATGGGCGCGCACCGATCGCCACCAATATCCGACCGATCCCACGAATGGCTGGGCCGATCAGGCATTGCCTAATTTTGCTGAGCAGTTCTGGACCAATTCCTACCAGCCGTATGTCGAATATGAATTTCACGCCACGCCAAAGTTCAACATCACCGCGGGCACAAAGTACGCAACCTACATCATCGATCTCACGCAGCACGCCGACAACGGCAAGACCGTAGGCAATCTCTGCAATACCATCACCAATGTTTGCGCGTCTGCGGTGAACAATCACGCCAACTACTCCGCGTGGCTGCCCTCGCTCGACTTCAACTACAGAATCCAACCGGACCTGGCAGTCTATGCGCAGGTCGCGACAGGCAGCATTGTGCCGCCGAGTTCTGTTTTCGACTTCAACCAGACTGTCACACCGGCGAATCCCAACCCCCACGTCACACCTATTCCCAAACAGCAGCGCTCGACGACGTACCAGGGCGGCATGGTTCTCAAGCTCAAAAACTTTACGCTCGATGGCGATGCTTATCACATCCGATTCCAGAACAGCTACTCGTCCGTGCTCGACACCAATCCGGCTGACCCTGAATTCGGCGATACCGCTTACTACCTGCAACCGAGTTCCGTCACGCAAGGTGTCGAGTTTGAAAGCAATTTCGTCGTTACCCATGGCTTGAGCGTCTATCTGAACGGGACCGCAGCCAACGCCTTCTATACCGGCAAGGTGAACGCCAACACCACCGCGACGGCACTGAGCGCACCCTATCCGGTGCGTGCTCCGGGCGGCTTGTGGATCGCGCAAACTCCGACCGACACTGAGTTACAGGGACTCACGTATCAGAGCAGGAGCTTTGATCTTGGGTTCTTCAACAAGCGAATCGGCGAGCAGCGTGTCGACAACGGCCAGTATCACAATCAGGGCGTCATCAATCCTTTCAACACGGTCAACACCTACTTCAATTACACCGTGCGCAATCGCTCCATCTTCGATCAGACCAAGATCAGGGTTGGCGCCCACAACCTGCTCGATTCGCACAACCTCACATCCGTCGCCCTGACCGGCTCTCCGGCCACACAGACTATCGCCGGAACCACGTTCACTGACCCGTTCAACACCACCAGCTCCACGCCGATTGCTGGCGGCGACAACCTGGGCTTCTTGCCGGGACGCAGTCTCTCCGTCGCCGTCACATTCGGTTTTGCGCCTCGGGAGCGCTAAGCCGGAGGCACCTTGCACGAATCACCCAGTCTGGCCGCTCGCGTGGATATTCATCACGCGAGCGGCCATCGTTATGATAGAATGAAATAAACACAAGCACAAACATAGATCTACACAGTCGCGGCTGCCCCTTGTCGCGCGAAGATGCGAAAATAATCATGTGATTCTTCGTTCCGGCGTCCTGCTTATCCTTGCTCTCATCGCCCTCCCCGCAACTTATACGGGCGCGCTCTCAGGCACCAACAAAAAAGACGCTGAGAAGGCGGACGCGATCCTGTTTCACGACAGGGGCTGCGCATACTGCCATGGAGTTGGCGGCACGGGAGGGAAGAAAGGCCCTGACCTTAGCGGACTGCCCAAAGACAAATCCTGGCCCCCGGGAAAAATCACCGATCAGATTTTGAATGGCGGGCAGAAGATGCCCCCGTTTCGCGAATCAGTGACCGACGATGAAGCAGCCCAGCTCGTCGCCTACTTGCGTGCTAAAAACAGACCTGCTCCTCCGCCATCGTCGGCGGCCGGACCACCCACGCCGCCTCCCGGCGAATGACCATCTCGTGACTCAGGTTGTGCTCTGCCTTTTCAATCGGCCTGCTGTTTGAAAGCAATGAACCCCTGCCCTCACCGCGCTTGCCTGTAGATGCGAGACTCCCAGCCTTTGAGGTGAAGCGTGCCTGTCGTCGCTTCGTCGCCCGCGTAATTGTCCATCTGCAGTTTGCCGGCGCTTACACCTCCGGGGAGCGTATACGTGATCTCCCCCGATGAAAAGTTGTGAACCACCAGATAGCTCTCACCATTGAGAGTTCGCAGGTAGGCAAATATGTGCGGATGCTCTGGATCGAGGTCTTTGTAATCTCCGTAGACCAAGGTTGGCGTCTTGGCTCGGAACGCGATCAGGCGTGCAGTGTAGTTATAGATCGAGTCGGGATCACTTACTTCCTGCGCCGCATTGATGGTCTTGTAGTTGGGATTTACAGCAAGCCACGGTTTTGGCCCGGTGGTGAATCCGGCATTGGCAGAGCTATCCCACTGCATCGGGGTGCGGCTGTTGTCGCGGCCCATATGACGCAGGTTCTCGATGTACGCTCCTTCAGTGATCACGTGGCGGCCCAGCACCTCATCTTTGTATCCGTTGTGCGCCTCGATGTCGTTGAAGTCGTCGATGGTTTTGAACGGATAATTCGTCATGCCCAATTCATCCCCCTGGTAGATGTAGGGCGTGCCGCGCAACGTGAGGATCATGGTTTCCAGCAGCTTTGCCGAAGGCACGCGAAACTTCTCAGAGTCGTCGCCAAACGTTGATACCACGCGTGGGTTGTCGTGGTTGGAGAGAAAGACGGTGTCCCAATCGTGTTTCGTCAGCACTTCAGCATGGTTTGTGTAGACAGCCTTAAGTTGCGGCAGTGTCCAGCTCACAAATTTGCGCCCGTCTCGATTCACGCGTACCGCGTCGAAGTTGAAAATCTCGTTCAATTCGTGGCGGCGATCGTCAACCAGGTTCGGCTCCTGCGCCAGCGTGATGCCGGCGGCCTCGCCTACAGACATGTCGTCGTACTTTGAAAGCACCTCGCGATTCATTTGCTGCAAATATTCCGTGAGGTGCGGTCCGCTTGCATATACGGCAGCGGAGTTCCTGAGTTGCTCCTGCGTCAGGTCGGGTAAGCCAGGCTGCTTCGAGATAAACGGAATGACATCCATGCGAAAGCCATCAACGCCCTTATCGAGCCAGAAGCGCATCAGGCTGAATACCTCTTCGCGCACCTTGGGGTTGTCCCAATTCAGGTCGGGCTGCTTCACGGCGAAGTAGTGCAGGTAATACTCCTTGGTGGTGGGATCGTATTGCCACGCAGACCCGGAGAAGGCCGAAGGATAGTTGTTGGGCGGCTGCATCGTGCCATCAGGACCGGCCTTGCCGGGCCGCCAGATATAGAAATCACGATATGGATTGTCTTTCGATTTGCGGCTCTCGACGAACCATTTGTGTTCGTCCGACGAATGATTGACGACCAGGTCAATGATCAGTCGCATGTGGTGCTGCTTGATGCCCGCGAGCATGGTGTCGAAGTCGTTCATGGTGCCGAATTCTGCCATCACCTTGCGGTAATCGCGAATGTCGTAGCCGTTATCCGCGTTGGGTGAATCGAAGTGCGGGCTGAGCCAGATAACATTTACGCCAAGCTTCTGCAGATAATCGAGGCGCAACGTGATGCCCTTGAGATCGCCAATGCCGTCCCCGTTCGAGTCCTGGAACGATCGTGGATAAATCTGATAAACCACCGCTTCCTTCCACCACTTGGGCTCATAGCCGTTGATCAGCTTCGATTCTGAAGCGGAAGAGGCTGTCGCATCCGGAGCCATCGTTGCGGCCGGTTGAGCGAACCCAGAAACAGGTGCAAGGAGTGACGCGGCAGAAAACACTAAGGCAAAGAAGCAATTGCAAATCATCTTGGGCACGGCTTTGACCTCCGAATCGAGAACTGGCTCGAACCAAACGAATTGTATCGCTGAAGGTCGGGAAAGGTGCGCGGAAGTGTGACTGACCCAATCGGCGATTTCGAGACCAGTTTGCCCGAGTTGCTTGCCGGCGTCAGATCACCACAGGGACGTGGGCAATGCCTGCGGAGCCAAAGATTCGGCGGTAGCGCTCGACTTCAGCGGCCGGGCCCATGGCCTTCGAATAGTTATCCGACAACTTGACCGCCGGCCGCCCATCGACTTCACTCAGCTTGCACACCAGGCTGATCGGATTGAAACTGTCGTCGCCGCGCGGATTGCAATTGCGAAAATCATTGGTGAGAAAGGTCCCCCACCCGGCGCTGATACGAATCCGGCATTCAGGGACCCAGCGTCGCTCATCGAGAAAGTCGCTGGCCCGCTGAAATTCTTCCGGCCGCGCACCGTTCCTGAGCGTGCCGCCAAAATGCGCGTGCAAGCCGAGAATGCTGTCGACATCAAGCGCGTCTGAGGCAATCAGGCGCTTCTTGCGCGGATCGCGACCGCGCTGCTGCAGCCAATTAATATATTCATCGCCTGCGACATATGGGTCTTTGCTGTCGATGCGCTGACCCGTCCAGTTAGCTACCCATCCGGGTGCGTCGTTGAGAAACTGCGTGGTGCCAAACGTATCGGGCAGCATGATGAGCAGTTCCCCTTGATACGTCTGTTGCCATAGTTCGAGCATGCGGTACTGGGCCGATTTAACTTCTTCGTCTGTGTCAGCCAAAGCAGCCATCGCCATGGGCAGCTCATGGGCGTTCGTGCCGATGGCTTCAAGATCGTGTGTGTATGCCATGAACGTATTGGAACTGCCCGCAAAATTCGCGCCCAGGGTATCGCTCATTGCTTTGACCACATATTCATGCCACAGAAAACTGTGTCGGCGCCGCGTGCCAAAATCGCTTACATTGAGGCATGGCACGCCCCGCAGCCGCTCCATCTTCTCCCACAGTCGTGTCTTGGCACGCGCATAAAGAATGTCCAGTTCAAGTTCTGTCAGGTGCTTTATGCTGGCGCGCGTCTTGAGTTCGTCGATAGCCGAGAGCGCGTAAATCTCCCACATCGTGGTTTCAGTCCACAAACCATCGAAGTGAAGCGAAATCTGCCCGTCCTCTACTGAAAGCTCGTAATCGGAAAGTCGGAAGTCCTGTTCTAGCCAACTCAAAAATGCAGCCTCGAAGATGCCCCGACGCCCATAGAACGTATTGCCCGCGAGCCAGATCAGTTCTGATTTATGAAAGCGCAGTTTGCGTATCGCATCCAATTGCTCGCGCAGTTGATCCACGTTTACCACTTCGCCCAGGCGCACTTCCGCGGTTCGATTGAGCAGAGTAAAGGTAGCGCGAGTACGCGGAAAATGCTTCCAGATGAACTGAAGCATCAGCAGCTTGTAGAAGTCCGTGTCGAGCAGTGACCGGGTGATCGGATCCAGCTCCCAGTTATGATCGTGCGCGCGTCTGGCGAGATTGATAATCACGGTTTCATTACTCTAATGCACCGCCCGCAAAGGCACTAAATCCTCTTCTGCGGCACGAGGCAGGTGCGATCCGCACGAGCGCCGCACGACCAGGCGAACAGGCACAAGCACATCGCGAATCGGCAACTCAGGATGCTCAATGCGCTGCAGCATGGTCGCCATGGCAGCAGCGCCTATGCCCGCACAATCCTGATGGACTGTAGTCAGCGGCACGGGCAACAAACCCGCGTAACGCACGTCATCCATGCCCACGATGCGCACTTCTTCAGGAATGCTCACACCTAATCCCAAGAGCGTTTGCATCAGCCGCGCGGCAGCCAAGTCGTTGGCGGAAACAATCCCCTCGGGCCGGAACGCGTCAAGCATGCGGCGTATGAACGTCTCATCCTGCGGGTTGCCGCGCCAAACGAGATTCTGCTCGACCGCGACTCTGTGAATGCGCAGCGCTTCGTAGAACCCGGTAATGCGAGCTTCGACTGTATTGGCAGTGTTCTCTTCACCGAGAAAGGCCAGGCGCTGCACGCCGAGATCGAGCAGGTGCGATGCAGCAATGTAGCCGGCGCGGCGATTATCCACGCCGACGAGGTCGTGAGCCGATCGCTCTGGATAGGGTGTGTAGCAGTGGTCCAGCAGTACGATGGGAATCTGCGCCCGGTCGAGAGCACGCGCGATGCGCCGGTTCGCCGCATCTTTTTCCCCTGTCAGTTCGAGCGGCGCGAAGAACACGCCTGCCACCTTTTTCACAATGAAAGAATGCACCATCTCCTCGGCGTTTTTGGCGCTGTCCCGCACTGAGTTAGAGGCGTTACCCCATAACAACGCATCCGGACGCGCAAATTGAGTGCGCATCATGCCATTGCAGATGGGCTCAAAAATGTCGGTCAATCCGAGTTCTGGAATGAGCAAGCCGAATGTGTGGCCAACGTCGCGATGCTGTGCCAGAACATGGGTCCCCGCTCCCGGTCGTCGCGTGACCAGGCCCATTCTCTGCAGATCGAGCACGGCCTTGGCAACGGTGATGCGCGACGCGTCAAAAACCTTCCCCAGTTCCGCCTCACTGGGCAACCGATCCCCTGCTTTCAATTGTCCCGATTGAATACTCGCCAGCAAATGATCAAACACCCGGCGATGCTTTGACACGCGGCTTGCAGGGTCCGCTTCGGGCGGAGGAGTCAGCCTGCTTGGCCCCTTTCGTGTTCCTGCCATCGATCCCTTTCAACCACGAATTGCGCTTGCACTCGCCTGCCGTTCTCTTAAGAAAACACTAAGAGATTGGGCGACAAATGTCGATGCGCCAGTTAACCGCTTAGCGCAATTGCATCGGAATAGCCGTCTACGTAGTCAGCTCTATCGCGGCATTGATTTCGCTGCGCACGTGTTCCGGCAGAGTCGGCATCGCGCCTGATTGCGACGCCACCCATCCACCCCAGCGATTGCCCGCTTCATTGAGCATCGCCAGGTCTGCGCCACGCAGCAGATAGTGGGTCATAGCTGCAGTGAAGGCATCGCCCGCGCCGATTGTGTCCGCTACTTTCACTGGAAATCCGCCATGCTCGTGCCACTCATCGCGGTTTACCAGCAGGCTTCCGCAAGACCCACGCGTAATGGCGACCATCTGCAACGTGGGGAACTCCGTCAGCAGCCGGCCTGCGCCGAGACGCAGCGCGTCGGGTGCTGGATCGTCTTCCGCAGGCAGCCCCAGCAGAGCCAGCACCAACGGCACTTCCGCGTCATTCATCTTGACCACTGTGGCCAACTCAAGCGACTCCGTTACCACTTCGCTTGAAAAAAACGGTGAGCGCAGGTTCACGTCAAATACGCGAATGCACTTGGACGAAGTTTGTGCAGCCAGCGTCTGAATAGTCTGCCGCGACTCAAGGCTGCGCTGCGCCAGCGATCCGAAACAGATAGCGTCGGCACGCTCCGCCAACCGCACCCATTCATCCGACAGTTCCATCGAATCCCAGGCCGCAGGCCGATGAATCGTGTACTCCGGCTGCCCATCAACGAACGACACAGTCACGCGTCCCGTGTCGTGTGCAGGGTCGACTTGCAGAAAACTCGTATCGGCAGGGAGCGGGTCAAGCTGGTTGACCGCATCCCGGCCCAGGTCGTCGCGCCCGATTCGGCTCAAAATCGCGGCGTGATTGCCCAGCCGTCCAGCCATCACGGAGAAATTGGCCGGTGCGCCGCCAAGTCGCGGACCTCCCGGCAATACGTCCCATAACAATTCGCCAATACCGAGGATCAGATGCGGCTCTTTCAAGGTCGTACTCCCATGTCGGCGGACGTTGCTTCAAGTTCGCGGGCTGCTCAACTTGTCAATGCGAACCGTGGCTTCGCCAGCCCTCCGAACAGCTTTCTCCCTGCGAGGCCAAGTCGTCAACTGATCGCTCAATGAATTGCCAGCCGGTCATAGTCTTTTTGCCTCAGTCCTTAGCCCTAGTCCCTAGTCTCTCGTCCCAAGTCTCTAGTTCCGAGTCCCTAACCTCGCCCGTTCCACCGCCACATCGAGCAGTCTTCGTAATTCGCTGATGCATATTCGCCGTCCGGCTGATTTGCCATGATTGTGTGGTCGGCAATTGCATCGACACGCGAACGCCGCACCTGACCCAGGAACAGCCTCGTCCACCCCGCCTGCTTCTCCAGTACGTTTTCCTGTTCGTTGTTTACATAGAGGATGTCGAGTTGGCCCGGCCTTGTGGCAAAGCTAGCTACTAAATGCGCCAGCATCCGTCGCATCACCGTTGCACCAAACGGATTGAAAAGAAAAAGCAGGCAAGGTCCGGTGGGGAATTTGAATTCGACGGCGTCGCCCAGAACTATGCGCGCCTCGCTGCGCACGCGCCCCGCTTGTCGCCACACCGCGAGGTTCTTGCGCGCGGTCCGCTGTAGCGTCGGATTGAGTTCAACCCCGATAACCTCGAGAAAGTGCAATTCCGAAGCCAGCAGCACAGCGCGCCCCAGCCCTGCGCCGACATCAATGAAGGTGAATTCCTGGATTGGTACGACGGGCCGGCTGCGTTTCCAGCGCTTGAGCAGTGAATGAAATACCGACGGCGCCACGCCAAAATACGCAGTAGCGTGCCGGTCGTGGCGATGCCCGCTCTTCAAGTAGCGCCCTGCAATCAGCCCGCTGGTGCGCACCCCATTTTCAACGTCGAATGGATGCCGCGTATACCCATCCTTGACCGACAAGCCCGGTAACAGACGCCTGCCGGGTAGACCCTTGACCGCCTTCACACTATCTTTCACGCCTGAACCTTAGCACACCAGTTGCAGATGAGCCCTACCGCCCATATCGCCAGCCTTACGGGCTCAGCGCGCCATTGAACGTGGGGCAGTTGTTGACCTGTCCTCCTTGCAGCCCCCGTTTAAACCACTCTTCCCGCTCCGCGCTTGAGCCGTGCGTCCAGGTTTCGGGGCTTACGGCGCGCCCACTCATGCGCTGCAGGTGATCGTCGCCCACCGCTGCGGCCGCTTTCAATGCGCCGGCAATATCGTCGGGGTGCACGATATTGCGCTGCTCTGTACTGTGCGCCCAGACGCCTGCAAAGCAGTCGGCCTGCAACTCGAGGTCGACAGACAGGTGATTCTGTTCGCCACTCTCCTGCTGGGCCAACCGGCGCATCTTTGACTCGATTCCCAACAGCTTTTGTACGTGATGACCAAGTTCGTGACTGACAACATAGGCCTGCGCGAAATCCCCTGTGTCTCCGCCAAAACGCTTAAGCTCGTTCCAGAAACTCAAATCGATGTAGACTTTCTCGTCCTCAGGGCAATAGAAAGGCCCGGTCGCAGCCTGCGCCGTGCCGCACCCGGAGTAGGTTGCGTCGCGATAAAGCACCAGCTTGGCGTGGCGATATGTCCGTCCGTGGGCCGCGAAAATCTGCGTCCAGGTCTTCTGCGCATCGTCCAGAACGAAGCTGATCAGCTGCGCATCGCGATCTTCTCCGGGCGCTCGCGAACCAGGCTGCCGGCTCACGGGCCTGTCCTGCTGCACGTTTGCCTGGCCGCCCCCACCCAGCACGCCGCCGAGGAAGTTTCTCCCCGTGATGAGGCTGATTACCAGCAATACCACGAAACCGACGATGCCCAATCCGCCGCCGCCAAAACCAAATCCGCCACCGCTTGAGTCACGACGATCTTCTACATCGCTGCTTATGCCACCCGGCGTCCAGTCCATTCGCTCAATCCTCAATACTTCAGATGCATTCAGACGGCACGGAATCAAAGCACTTGAACAACGGATTGTGATTTGCTACCAATCATCGCCCGCGGCCTGCCGCATCATCCATAGTGCTTCGGATGAGCCTTACCCTCCGCGCCCCTCATTCCTGCAGTGACAGAGGCCGCCAAATCGCGATACGCTTGGGGTATACGCGTAAGTCGCAGCCAAGGAGCTCGTCCACCTCATGCCCATTCAAGCAACCTCGAAAATCTGGCGCAACGGCAGCCTCATCCCCTGGGAAGAGGCCAACATCCACGTGATGAGCCACGTGGTCCATTACGGTTCCAGCGTATTTGAGGGCATTCGCTGCTATGCGCAGCCGCAAGGGTCCGCTGTTTTCAGACTTCCTGAGCACATGCAGCGTCTGCTCGACTCGGCCAAGATCTATCGCATGGATTTGCCATTCTCGCTGGACGAACTTTGTGCTGCGGTCGTCGATGTGATTGAGGCCAACAATGTTGCGCCCTGCTACATCCGCCCGATTGCGATTCGCGGATACGGCGAAATTGGCGTCAATCCCAAGGGATCACCCATCGAAGTGTTTATCGCCAACTTTCCCTGGGGCAAATATGTAGCCGGCTCGGGCGGTGCGGACGTTTGCATTTCCAGTTGGAACCGCCTCGCTCCCAACACCATGCCAGCCCTCGCCAAGGCCGGCGCCAACTACATGAATTCGCAGCTCATTCGCATGGAGGCCGACATCAACGGCTACGTCGAAGGCATCGCGCTCGACGTAAATGGCCTGGTCAGCGAAGGCTCTGGCGAGAACGTGTTCGTAGTGCGCAACGGCGTGCTTTATACCCCGCCCCTTGCCAATTCAGCGCTTTCCGGGATCACGCGCGACAGCGTCCTCACCATCGCCCGCCACCTTGGCCTGGCCGTGACTGAGCAGGCGATGCCCCGGGAAATGCTTTACATCGCGGATGAGGTTTTCTTCACCGGCACGGCTGCTGAAGTATCGCCTATCCGTTCCATCGACCGCATTATTGTCGGAGACGGCAAGACCGGTGAGATCACCAAGAAGATCGCCGATGAATTTTTCGCCATCGCCAACGGTCTCAAACCCGACCGCTTCGGCTGGCTCACTCCGGTCAAAGTCAATGCAACCGAACCCGTCTCCGTATAGCGACGGGCAACAGATCAAGGTCCAGAGGAAAAAGGAAGACGGCGGCGCGTGAAACCCGATATGAAAGTGCAACTGGCTGGCATCCAGCTGACCAGTCCAGTCATCGCCGCCAGTGGCACTTTTGGCTATGGTATTGAATTTGAAGAGATCGTATCGCTCGAGCGCATTGGCGCCTTCGTAACCAAAGGCATTTCTGCCGCGCCCATGCCCGGGCATGCAGCGCCGCGCATTTTGCAAACAGCCTCAGGCATGCTCAACGCCATCGGCCTGCAAAACATCGGCGTCGATGAATTCATCGCTAAGAAGCTGCCGCCACTCAGCCGCTATCCAAACTGCAAAGTCATCGTAAACATCTTCGGCTGCATCGCCAGCGAATATGTCGAGGTCATCGAGCGGCTCAATAAAGCCCCGGGCATTTCGGCTTACGAACTCAACGTCTCATGCCCCAACGTGCACGCCGGCGGCATGACCTTTGGCGCCGACCCCGAGGCGCTTGCCTACCTTGTGAGCTACGCCAAGGCTGCTTCGAAACGTCCTTTGATAGTCAAGCTCTCGCCCAACGTGACCTCCATCGCTGAAATGGCAAAGGTGGCGGAGCAGGCCGGTGCCGACGCGTTAAGCCTTGTGAATACATTCCTCGCCATGTCGATCGACTCTGAAACCCGCAAGCCGCGATTGACAAATGTGACTGGCGGCCTCTCCGGCCCGGCCATCAAGCCCATCGCCTTGCGCATGGTCTACGACGCATCGCGCGCAGTCAAAATTCCAGTGATTGGAATGGGTGGCATCATCACCGCTGAGGACGCCGTTGAGTTTATGCTCGCCGGCGCGACCGCTGTGCAGGTGGGAACCGCAAGCTACGCGGATCCGCGCGCTACCGAGCGTCTCGCCAAGGAACTTGAATCCTGGTGCCGCAGTCACCACGTCGAGCGCGTCACCAGCCTCACGGGCGCACTCGATGTCTCCCGCGGCTAAACCACTCCAAGAAACGCGAGTTGCAAAAAAAGAGAGCGACCAGCCGAAATATTCGACTGGTCGCTCTCAATATTCTCGCTGCTCTTACTGAGGATTTGGCGGCGCTGAAGGCGGCTCTACAGGTTGATTCGGCGGCGGCGCAGCTTGCGAATTCGCGCCCGGCTCCCCAGGCTGAATGCCGATTGCGGCACCCGACACCACCAGCTGTACACGCCGATTCTGAGCGCGTCCCGAGTTGGTCGAATTATCGGCGATGGGATCGCTCTTCCCGTATCCCCTAGCCGAAATGCTGGCATCGGCAACACTCTGCGCTACCAGGTAATCCCGCACGCTATCCGCTCGCTCCTCTGACAGCTTCTGGTTATATTCATCCGAACCGATGTTGTCGGTGTATCCCTCAACCTGCAGCTTGAGGTTTGGATACGCCAGCAGAATGCCCGAAACCTTTGCAAGCTTTTCACGCGCCTCGGTTTTGAGGGTGTACTTGTTGAAGTCAAACAACACGTCCGACATGTTCATGATCAGGCCGCGTGCCGACTCGTGGGTCTGCAGTACTGCGTTGAGCTGGGCCTTCAGGCGCTCACGTATCTCGGCTGTTTGCTGAGCCGCTTGTTGTGCGCTCTGCTCCGCTGTCTGTTGTGCGTCGCGAGCTTTCTGCGCACGTGCTTCAGCCTCGGCAGCATCAGCATCCGCCTTGGCGCGACGTGCAGCTTGCTCCTGCTCGGCTAACTTCGCTTGTTGGGCAGCGAGCTGGGCTTGTTGCTCATTCTGCTGCGCCTGGCGAGCTGCCGCTTCGGCATCGACACGCGCCTGCTGCTGCGCCAGATCGTCTTCTGCTTTTATCTTGCGAATCGTGATGATGCGCGCGTCTTCAGCGGACTGCACTGCCTCGCGCGCAAAAGTGATGGTGCGCTTCCGGTCGCTCTTGTGCGCGTCAGACTCTTCAGCATTATTGAGGCTGACCTTCGCCGTATTAAAAGTGTCTGAGGCGTACTTCACCGCGCCCGCCGCTTCCGCGATCTGAACGGCATTCTCCGCCTCGTAAAGTTCCAGCGGCGAACGCTCATTGCGGCGGATAGGATGCAGAATCGTGTGCCGTCCCGCCGTCTCGGTGTAGGCGCCGCGCGGCAGCAAGGTGTAGTGCGTCGTGACCTGTTCAATGACACCCTGCGTCTTGTCTTCAAGAACCATATTCTGCATGACCACAACGTCGCTCGGCATGGTGACCGCGTAATAGGGCTCGGCAGTAACGATCAATCCGAATGACTGCAAATTTGTAGTGACCGTGATTTGATTTTTGTCCTTCGATCCGGTCGGAAGCACCTCGCCGAGATTCACAGGACGACCCTCGGGCGTAATCGCCCAGAGCACGTATGTCAGATACTCAGAGCCGTAGCCATTGGCCGGGCTCAAGCCTTCAAAATTCGCTTCGATCGACGTACGCCCGCCGCGCGCCTCGACCTTGGCCGTGCCTTTCGCTCCGGGCAAAAGCGAAGTACCTTGAAACCCGATATGCGTTGCACCGCTGCGGTGAAAATAGTTGATCGCCGGCAACTCACGGCCGACAACCTGGATCTTGTAATACGCAATGCCATCGCGCATTTCTGGTTGCGTGGTGGGCTGCCCACTCTGCGGATTTTGCGTCGACGTCGGATTCGACTCCTGGGCGACTAGAAAGCCCGTGCCAGCGAGGAACAAAGCTATGAGCTGATAGTTTTTGTGTTTGATCGTCACTCTTAATCTCCATATATTTTCGCGGCCTTTGTTTCGAGGCCGGGCGCACAGCATTTTCAAAATGTAGGCGTTCTCACAAAAGGATGCCCATAAACAACACGGAGTTGTACTGCGGTCTAACTTCGACGGCCCTCGACACCCTATTATAAGAGCTAAATAATTTAGAGCACTCAAGTTCCTAGCGCATCGCGCGAGTCACAAAGTGCAGGCCGTCATCGCCAAGTAGAAGACACATTTTGAGATGTTCAGGTAAGCGCCGCGTTTAATCCACGAATGCAACCGCGGAAACAGTTAGCGGCTCGTAGCGATCATTTGCGCGGCATGCTGCAGGCTCGTTTCCGTGACTTTAGCACCACTCAACATGCGTGCAACTTCATGCGTGCGGGCACGATCGTCGAGCAACCTTACCTGCATCTTGGTGCGGCCGTGGTCTTCGCGCTTCTCGACGACGAAATGCTGATCAGCAAATGCAGCGATCTGGGGCAAATGCGTTACGCAGAGCACTTGCTGCGCTGCTCCGAGCGCCTTGAGTTTCTGGCCGACTGCGTCCGCGGCACGGCCTCCGATGCCGACATCAATTTCGTCAAACACCAACGTGCGCGGCGTAGGAGCTTTCATCTTCGGGCGCGTCGCGCCCTCTTCGACGCTGACTTTAAGGGCCAGCATGACGCGGCTCATTTCGCCGCCCGAAGCAATTTCATGCAGTGGCTTGAGCGGCTCTCCGGGATTGGTCGCGATGCGATACTCCACCTCATCCCAACCATGCGCCGTCCAGTTTGCCTCGTCCTCTGCGGCAGCAACAGAAACCTCAAAGCGCACCTTCATCGCCAGAGAGTTGATCTGCGCCTCCGCCAGCTTGGCGAGCTTCGCAGCAGCTGCCTTGCGATCTTTTGTAATCGACGCAGCGGCAGCGCGATAAGCCTTCGCCGACTCATCGAGCGCTTTGTGCAGCGACTTAAGAATCTCGTCCCGGTCTTCAACTTCAGCTAATTTGCTGCCAACCTCTTCTCCAAGCGCGATGACCGCTGCAATCGTCTTGCCGTATTTGCGTTTGAGCCGATCGAGCAGCGCCAGCCTGTCTTCAATCTCCACCAGCCTCTCCGGCGAAGCGTTGATTCCCTCCGCATAATCGCGCAGACTTCCGCCAACTTCGCCCACCGTCGCACGCGCCGACTCAATCTGCTGCGCAGCCTCAGTGAACCGGTTGTCGTAGCGCGCCAGTTCCTCAATGTTGCGCACAGCCGCACGCAGCGCCACTTCTGCGGACGCGCCGCCCTCGTAAAGTTGATCGAACGCACTCATCGCGGCCGCATACAATTTTTCTGCGTTTGCCAGGACACGTTTTTCCGTCTCGAGAGCTTCGTCTTCGCCGGGCGTAAGGCGAGCCGCTTCAATTTCTTTGTGTTGGTAGCTCCACAAATCGACC
>ODAK010002198.1_pt1 | contig 20621 bp, 22 predicted proteins | sample 1539591 | NCBI WGS metagenome assembly ODAK01 (sample SAMEA3539303, study PRJEB22396) | soil metagenome | biome: tundra; feature: field; material: soil | place: USA | collected 2010-05 | depth 0.15 m | reverse complement strand
GGTTCCTCGACGAGCGCCGCCACCAGCTGGCCGCCGCCGCGCGCGGCCTGCCGCGACCCGCCGACGTGCTGGCCCTGGCCAGCCAGCGCTTCGACCTTTCCGCCGGCCGACTGAGCGCCGCGCTGGCTCGCAACGCCGCCGTGCACGAGCGCGAACTGGTGCGGGTGGCGACCCGGCTCAGCCCTTCGCTATTGATCCGCCGCCGACAGGCCATGGCCGAGCAGCTGGCCAATGTCTCCGGCCGCCTTCGCCCGGCCGCCGACCGGCGGCTGGCGCGCGCCCGCGACGTGCTGATCGGCCTCGACAAGCTGCGCCTGAGCCTCAACCCCGACGGCCCCCTCGCCCGCGGCTTCGCCCGGGTCCACCACGCCGACGGGACCCTGGCGCGCACAGCAGCGGAACTCCGCGCCGGCGAAGGCGTCAAGCTGGTCTTCAAGGATGGCGACCGCGGCGCCATCCTCGACGGCGAAGCCCGCGCGCCCGTGCGCCCCGCCAAGCGGGCCATCAGCACCCAGGTGAACCAAGGCGATCTGTTCTGATCCCCCTCACCGCTCGTCCCCGCGAGTGCGGGGATCCAGGTGTTTTATCGTAAGGTTATGAGTTTCCAGCAAAAAAGCCTGGGTCCCCGCGTTCGCGGGGATGAGCGGGTTTAGGAATGCCCGTTCACCTCCCGCCCCGTCTGCGCTAGAATACCCCCGATGAACGCCTACGACCGCAATCTCGCCAACGAGCCCGGCCTTGCCCATCTGCACTATGACGATGGGGAATATGCCGTGCTGAAGCCCGGCCGCTTCGTGCTCTGCGCGGTGACCGGGGCGAAGATTCCGCTGGAAGACCTGCGCTACTGGAATCCGGTGACCCAGGAAGCCTATGCCGGTCCTGAACAGGCGCTGAAGCGCTGGCAGGAACTCAACCCCACCGACAGCAAAGCCTAGGCTGCGACTTGCCAACGGCGAGGCGCGGGGCGATCATCGCCACGCAATGCGACGCGGAAGGGCCCTGTGCGCCCTTTCTCAGGCGCAAAGGAGCACGGCCATGCCGAAGACCGCACCCGCGATGGCGGGATCGCAACCCATTGCGACGGACATCACCGCCCCGCTGATCCTCGACTTTCTGGAATGGCTCGCCGCCGAACCCAGGGCTTACGCCGAGGTCATGGATGGTTGGCGAACCTCCTGCCCGCGCCTGACCATCTGGGAAGACGCCGTCGACGGCGGCTATGTGGTGCGAAGGCGGGACGGTCGGCTGGAGGCCGTCGTCGAGGTGACGCCGCTGGGCCATCAATTCCTGAACCAGGCGCGCCGCGGGATGGTCAGCTCAGATCCACCCCGGCCTTGTTCAGCGCCCTGAAAAGACGGCGAAGATTGGTCAGGTTGGCGCCCATCACCTCGGTGTGGCGATCGCTCAGCAGCACCCGGGCCGGAACGATCAGGCCGCCGGCCACCCGCACGCACTGGCCGGTCTGCAGCAGCTTGCTGACATGCCGGCGCGTGGTCTCGTAGGGCAGGTTCAGGGATCCGGCCAGGGCGAGCACGCTGATGGGTTTGCGCACCTCGTCCGGTGGGACGTCGCCGGCGTCTGCATGGGGCGCTCCGTCCGGTCCATCGGCGTTCAGGTGGGAGACATTGGCTGAAACGATGGCCAGGAAGACCAGGGCCGTGACCAGGTCGCCCCCGACGAACTCGACCAGCAGCTGCATGGAGCGCAGGAAATATTCGGTGGCCAGCCGGACCGAGAGCCTGAACTTGTCGGCGCTGGCTGGCGCTTCGGCCGAAACCCGCCGATCGGTTCTGTCCTCCGCCATCTTACCGTCCAATCCACGCGAAACTGAGCCCGGTGGCGCATCGACTCGCGCCGAGGCAGCATATCCCGCTAGTCGCCAAGCGCCGCATACACCTCGTCAGCCCAGCGCCGGTGCACCCAGAACCACCATTCTTCAGGCCGCGCGCGGATGCGCTCTTCAATGAAGGCGTTGAGCAGCCGCACGCCCTTGGCCAGGTCGGCGGCGGGGTCGTCGGTGTTCTCCAGATAGATGGGCTCGCAGACCACGGCGCGGAAGCGCGCGCTCTTCAGCCGCTCGATATAGCCCAGCTGCAGCCTGGCGCCGGTGCGCAGCACCAGCCGGATGGCGCCCGTTGCCGAACGCGCCGGCTGGCCGAAGAAGAGGTCGGTGATGCCTTCGTTGAACTTCTGGTCGCTCAGGATGGCGATGGCTTCGCCCCGCTTGAGGGCCGCATAAAGACCGCGGATCGCCGCCGCCTCGCCCTTGGGCGCAAACATGCTGATGCCGTACTTCTTGCGGCTCTCGATGATGCGCTTGTCGAAATAGGGGTTGTTGGTCGGCCGATAGGTGACCTGGCACTTGATGCCGGCGTCCATCAGCACCGCGGCCATCACCTCGAAATTGGCGAAATGCCCCGAGACATAGACCGCCGCCTCGTCGCTGTTGGCGATATCCGCCAGGCGCTCGGCGCCGACCACCTCGACACGGCCCTTGGCGGGGGTGAGACGGTCCATCAGCGCCATTTCGAAGCAGTAGCGGCCGAAATTCCCCCATTGGGCGATCGAGATGCGCTTGCGCTCCTCAGGGCTCATGTCCGGAAAGGCGATGCGGAGATTCTGATCCACAGTCTTCTGTGTGCCGGTCAGGGGCCCGATCCAGCGCATCAGCACGGCGCCGGCGTCGGAGGCGAAATCCACCGGCAAGAGCCGCAGAAACGCCGTCGCCACATCGAATCCGAACGCCTCGAGCCGCCAGATCAGGTCTTGGGCCCTGGCCCCACGCTTGCGCGCCATGCGCTATCGCGCCCCAGGCGAACGCGGCGCGCGCGGCCGGGCTTGATTCAACTCGTTGGGGTTCAACCGCCACGGCATGTGGATTGCCATCGATTCACTCAGCCGTCCTGGTTTGGGACGGAAAGGTATTGAAAGGCCAGCCCGTGGGCAACGATATCGATCTTCATCTCGGCCGTCGTCTGCGTCGTCGTCGGCGTTTGCTCGGCCTGACCCAGCAACAGCTCGCCTCGGTCGTCGGCGTGCGTTTCCAGCAGATCCAGAAGTACGAGTGCGGCGCCAATCGCATCTCGGCCGCCCGGCTCTGGCGGATCGCCGCAGCGCTGGAGGTGCCGGTCGGCTATTTCTACGACGGCCTGGCCGAAGGCCCGCGTTGTGACGCCAGCGGCGAACAGGCCGAGGGCGGCGAGGTGCTGGCGCGCAAGGAGACGCTCGACCTGGTCCGCGCCTATTACCAGCTGGGCGAACGCCCGCGCCGGCGGCTGCTGGACCTGGCCAAGTCCCTGCACGGGACAGCCGAGGTCAGCTGAACGCTTTCCGGCGGCTTCGCCAGCGTCTAAGCCTCGGCCCATGGCCGACACCCTTTCCCCCGAACGCCTCGAGACGCTCGAGGCCCTGCTGATCGAGCTGAACGCCGTCTCGGCCAAGGCCATCCTGCCGCTGTTCCGCGTCGAGAACGGTCTGGTCGACAAAGGCCCCGAGGGGTTTTTCGACCCCGTCACCGAAGCCGACAAGGGCGCCGAAGCCGTCATTCGCCGTCTGGTCTCCGAACGCTTCCCCGACCACGGCTTCATCGGCGAGGAATATGGCGAGGAGCGGGCCGACGCCGAATTCGTCTGGGTGCTGGATCCCATCGACGGCACCCGCGCCTTCATCGCCGGCCTGCCGGTCTGGACCACCCTGATCGGCCTGAGGTTCCAGGGCCAGCCGGTGCTGGGCTCCATCGGCCAGCCCTTTTTGGACGAGATTTTTCTGGGTGCCGCGGCGGGCTCGCGGCTGTTGTCGCGGGGCCAGAGCCGGCCGCTGAAGGTGCGCCGCTGCCCGCTGCTCACCGACGCCATCATCGCCACCACCGATCCGGCCATCTTCGACGGGGCCGAGCGTGGCGCCTGGCGGCAGGTGCGGTCCGCGGCCAAGCTCGCGCGGCTGGGTTGCGACGCCTATGCCTACGCCATGGTGGCGCTGGGCACGCTCGACCTGGTCATCGAATCCAGCCTCAAACCCTGGGATATCGAGGCCGCGATCCCGGTGCTCGCCGGCGCCGGCGGCCTGGTCACCAACTGGCGCGGCGAACCGGTGGGGCGTGAGGCCGGGCAGGTCGTCATCGCTGGCGATCCGGCCTGTCTGGAAGAAGCCCTGGTCGCCCTCAGGCGCTCGGCGAAATAGAGGCGACCAAGGCTTCGAACTCGCGCCAGAAGATGGCGCGGATGTCGTCGGTCTCCACCAGGATCTCGTGGAAGGCCTCGGGGATTTCCAGAAAGCGGCAGTGCGGCAGATGCGCGGCGACCAGCGTCTGGCCATAGGAATCGACCAGGAGGTCAAGCCCGGCGCCGATGATGGTGACCGGCATGGCGACCTCGCCAAGCCGCGGCGTGCTTTGCAGCCAGGCCATGGCCTCAAAGGCGCTCTCGATCCAGCCCCAGGTGACCCCGCCCAGCGCCAGGTCGCGATGCTCCAGGATCATCGACATGGTGCGATCCCAGCGCGCACGGTCGTGGGTCAGCCGGTCTCCATCGAAGGTGGCGACATAGGGGTCGGCCTTGCCGCCCAGGGCATAGGAATTGGCCGCGCCCAGATGGTCCATCAGCCAGACCGCGGCGCGCAAGGCGATCTGCCGCTGGGGCTTGAGGCTGAGCATGGGCGCGGTCTGGATGGCGGCGGAGAACCGTCGCTCGCCGCGGGCGAAGGCCATCATGGTCAGGCACCCACCCATGGAATGGCTGAGCGATATCCACGGCTTGGGCAGCCGGTCGCCGTAATGGTCGAGCAGGCGGCCATAGTCGTCGACCAGGTCGTAGAACCGGTTGGCGTGGCCTTTCAAAGCGTCCGGCAGCAGGCGCGTCGATAGGCCCTGACCGCGCCAGTCGTGGATCAGCACGCTGTAATGGCGCTCGAGCAGCTCGCCGATGACCTCGAAATACTTCTCGATGAATTCGGTGCGGCCGGTGGAGATGACCACCGTCCCGATCGGATTGGCGGCCGTATAGAAGGCCGCGCGCTGGCGATGGCCGCCGGCGGCCTCGATCCATTCGGCGCTGCCGCCAGGCGGCTCGGCGACGTCGGGATGGGATCGAATTGTGGCCGCGTCCACCATCGGCCGCTAGGCGCTCGCCGGCTTTCTGAACCTCAGCGTCATGCGATCGCTCTCACCGATGGCGTCGTACTTGCTGTGATCGAAGGCCGGGTTGGGCGGCTGGCCCGCGGGCGCGCTGCGGCGGGTGGGCGGTAGGGTCCAGACGCCGAACGGATGGTCCTTGGTGTCCTTCGGATTGGCGTTGATCTCGGAGGCCTTCTCGAAGACGAAGCCGGCCTTGCGCGCCTCGCCGATGACGAAGTCGGTCGCCACATAGCCGTCGGTGGCGTTGGGGACCATGGCGCGGGGGTCGGCGCGATGCTCTTCCACCGCCAGGATGCCGCCGGGCCTGAGCGACGAATAGAAGCCGGCCAGCGTCCGCTGCAGCGCGCCGGGGATCCCCATCAGATCGTGCACGTAGCGGGAATAGATGATCAGATCGATCGAGTTCGGCGGCGCCACGAAACCGCCGGCGGCGCTGAACGGCGCGTAGGTGATCGGCCCATAGACCGCCTTGTCGGCGAATTTGGCCTCGAACGCCGCGCGGCCGCGCTTGGCGCCTTCGGAAGCCGCCGGGTCGTTGGGATCGGCCATGCCGGCGATGTAACGACCGCCGCCCTGCGCAACATAGGGCGCGACGATCTCGGTCCAATAGCCGCCACCGGGATCGATGTCGGCGACCACCAGCCCTGGCTGCAGGCCCCAGAAGCCCAGGGTTTCCAGCGGATGACGCCACGGATCGCGCGCCTTGTCGGCCGCAGAGCGTTGCGGCCCGGCGATCAGGGCGACCAGGGCCGGGTCGTTGTCGCTCTGCGGCGGCGGCCCGGCGTGCGGCGAATGCAGCATCGGATTGTCCTGGGCCCGCGCGGCAAAGGCGGCGGCCGAGGCCATAGCGGAGAGGAGCGCCAGTCTGCGATTGATCATGGGTCAAGCCTTGAGCGCGTCAGGACGGCATTTCAAGAGCGCGAGGCTGAGCGCGCAAGCCCTTGAACGCCGATTTCCGCCCCCTACCTGATTGGCGAAGGCGCTGGATGTCCGGGCCTTTGCGGACCCGCGTGAGGCCAGATTCGAAGGCTCACGCCCGGGTTCCGTACTCAAACCGCGACCTTGCTCAAGCAGGAGGATGCTTCATGCGTACGATCGATTTTACCCCCCTCTACCGTTCCGCCGTCGGCTTCGACCGGCTGGCCGCTCTTCTCGACGCCGCCGCGGCGACCGACAGCGCCTCGGGCTATCCGCCCTACAATATCGAACGGACCGACGAGAACGCCTACCGGATTGAGATCGCCGTCGCCGGGTTCAAGCCCGAGGAACTGACGATCGAGGCCAAGGAAAACACCCTCACCGTCCAGGGCCGCAAGGTCGCCAACGACGAGACCCGCCGCTTCCTGCATCGCGGCCTGGCCGAGCGCAATTTCGAGCGCCGATTCCAGCTCGCCGACTATGTGGTGGTGACCGAAGCCCAGCTCGTGGACGGCCTGCTGGCCATTTCGCTGAAACGCGAACTGCCCGAGCAGCTGAAGCCGCGCCGCATCGAGATCAAGGCCGGCGTCGAAACCCCCGCCATCGAATCCGACAAGGCGGCCTAAGGCCAAGCAAGCGGCCTCTATCCGCGAAGGGCGGCGCAGCAATGCGCCGCCCTTTCTTTTGACCGTCATCGCCCGGCTTGTCCGGGCGACCCATGAGCGCTCGCGTTGGTGAGTTTTTCGCTGGTGGCCGGCGTCCGGGCGCACCTACATTCGCTGGCGACCATGGGTGGCCCGGATAAACCGGGCCATGACGGAGGGGGTTAGGCCGCCGCGGCCCTGCGGCGGACAATCTGGGCGGCTTTTTCGCCGTGGGCCTGGGCCATGAAGCCGGCGGTGACTTCCAGAAAGGCGTGGATGCGCACGGCCGAGCCGGCATCCTCGGCGCGCAGCATCTCCAGCAGATCCTCGACATACTGGTCGAGGCGCTCCTCGATCTTTTCCGCGGCCCTCGCCCGCGCGGCGCCATAGCCGGACTGAGCCGCAGAGCCGCGCGAATGGTCGAAAAAGGCCATCAGCCCTTCGGCGCGGCAAAGCGCCGCGGGGTCGGGGTCGGCTTCCAGCTTGGGCAGGCCGCGCAGGCCCTTGCCCAGCCGCACCATGCGCAGCGGCAAGGCCGCATCCAGCGCCTTGCCGATCTGGTCCAGCCGGGTCTCGGCCAACTGGGCCAGCAGCTTCTTCTGCATGCCGATGCGCACGCCCCAGGGACCCTCGCGGCTGAGCTCGATGGAGGTCTCGAACTCGGCGATCTCGACGGCGGCGATGTGCAGGGCCTCGCCGGCGGCGATGCCGGCGTCGATGCCCTTGTTGGGGTCGAAATCCCTGAAGATGGCCAATCGCCGGTCGATGTCGTCGATAATATAGTCGCCGAAGCGCGCCAGCTCGGAGACCGCGACATAGCGGTCGCCCGGATGGTCCATGATCGCCGACATGACGCGCAGAATCTGCCAGGGCTCCGGCAGGTGGGCGAACAGCATCTCGAAAAACTGCGGGCCCGCGTCGACGGCCAGTTCGACGGCGTCCTTGTAGGCGAGCCTGGCCGCCGCCGCCCGGTCGTCGCTCATCCGGCCGATCCAGTCGGGCAGCCGCGTGATCGCCGCGCGGGTGATCGGCGCCAGGTCCAGGTAGCTTGCGAAGGTCGCCGCGCCATCCCTGGCGGTGGTGTTGAGCAGGTCGCCGGCCTTTTCGAAGGCCTTGGCCTCGCAACGCAGGCCCTGCGCCGCCGACAGGCAGAGCTGGTCATAGACCGGGTCGGTCGGGGCGTCCGGCTCCAGCGGCTTGCAACTGGCCGCCGCGGCCTCTTCGATCAGCGCCGGCGCGGTCTCTTTCAGCGCGCGCCCTAGAAGCAGCGGCGTCGCCGCGGGAAAGGACACCGCCTTCCATTCGGACGGCCTGCAGAGCAGGCCGACGGGGGCCAGCACCAGCCGCCGCAGCCGGCGGTCGGCCGCTTCGTTGCAGAGCAACTCATGCACCCCGGCGACGGGACCGCCGAGCGTGGCCTCCTCGGCCAAGGCCAGTTGCAGATTGCGCACGACTGAGTCGGTGACGACCCCGAACACGGTCTTCAGGCCGAGAATTTGACGGTCGGTCAGGCCGGGCATGCCATGTCGCTCGCGCGCCGAGATTGGCGTTCGCGCGCATCATGATGACCGGGCGTTAAGGAAGCCCGAAAGCGCAGCTGGAGCGCTGTCCGCTCCGATTGAATCGGAGCGGCGCTCCAGATCTATCGTTGGTCGCGCTTTCTGGCGCCGAACCGGTTCCCACTTCGCCGGAAAGCGCTCTAGCTCTCGGCCCGCGGCAGGTCGAGCACGACGCGCAGACCGCCAAGGGTCGAATCGCTCAAGGCCGCGCCGCCGCCATAGGCGCGGGCCAGTTCGTCGACGATGGAAAGGCCGAGCCCGGAGCCCGGCTCGTTTTCGTCGAGGCGCTCGCCGCGTTTGAAAACCTCGGCGCGCCGCTCGCTGGGCAGGCCGGGCCCATCGTCCTCGATGACGATGTTCATGCGGTCCGAACCCATCGGCTTGGCCTCCGCCTTGACGCGACGGGTGCTGTATTTGCAGGCGTTTTCCAAGACGTTGCCGAGGATTTCCAACAGGTCCTGTCGTTCGCCCTGGAAATAGAGGCCGTCGGGGCAGCGCCAGTCGATGGTCACCGCCCGGTCTTGAAAGATGCGCTCAAGGGCGTGCGACAGCTCCTCAAGCACCGGCGCCACCGCCGTGCGCTCGCGCGGGGCCTGGGAGCGGGCGGCGGCGCGGGCGCGGCGCAGATGGTGGTCGACATGGTCGCGCATGGCGTCGGCTTGGCGCGAGACCACCTCGGCCAGCGGGCCTGGATGTCGCTCGGCCTCGGCCAGCATGACCGAAAGCGGCGTCTTCAGCGCGTGGGCCAGGTTGCCGACATGGGTGCGCTGGCGCTCGACCACCTCCTGGTCGTGGGCGACCAGGGCGTTCAGCTCCGCCGCCAGGGGCTCGACCTCGGCCGGATAGTCGCCATCGAGCCGATCGGCCTTGCCGGTGCGCACGGCGGCCACCTCGCGCTGCAGCGCGAACAGCGGCCCCAGGCCGACGCGCACCTGGATCAGCACCACCAGGATCAGGCCGACCCCGAGCACGATCAGGCTGACCGCCGTCTCCAGGGCGAAGCGCTTGGATGAGGCCTCGACCGGTGTCAGGTCCTCCGCGGTCATGAAGATCACCGGTGCGGCGTGTCCGGGCAGGGTCGCCAGCATGGCCGCGGTGCGCAGCGGTTCATGGGCCGGGCCGACGGTGGTGTAGTAGATCATCTTGCCGGGAACCGCCTGTAGGGCCGCGAGGCCGCCGGGCGGGGGCTGCAGCTCGGAATCCCACAACGAGCGCGAGCGCACTGCCGCGTGCAGCCGCGCGCCCGCCGGCTCGGCGATCTCCCAATAGGTGCCGGAATAGGCCCGGGTCGCGGCCGGATCGGTCAGCGGCGGCGCGACGACCTGGCCCTGGTCATCCACGCTTGAGCCTGCGAACAGGCTCTGGGCGTCGGCATAGAGGTCGTCGTCAAAGCGTGTGACCGAGGCCTGGTGGAACAACGCCGTCTGCACCAGGCCGCTGACCACCAGCACCAGGAGGCTCCAGACGGCGGCCAGCAAGACCAGCCGCCGCGCGAGCGATCGCCCCCAAAGGTCGCGAAGCTTCACGCGCTCTCCGCCTCGCCCTCCAGCGGAATCAGGCGATAGCCCAGCCCGCGCACCGTCTCGATCCGATCCGGCCCGATTTTCTTGCGCACCCGGCCGACAAAAACCTCGATGGTGTTGGAGTCGCGGTCGAAATCCTGGTCGTAGAGGTGCTCGACCAGTTCGGTGCGGCTGATCACCCGGCCCTGGTGCATCATCAGATAGTGCATCAGGCGATATTCCAGCGAGGTCAGCCTGAGCGGCTCGCCGTTCACCGAGGCGCGGGCCGCGCGCGGATCGAGGCGCAGGCCGCCGCAAGACAGCGTCGCCGCGGCATGTCCCGCTGAGCGGCGCAGCAGGGCGCGCAGGCGGGCGAGCAGCTCCTCGGTGTGGAAGGGCTTGGTCAGATAGTCGTCGGCGCCGGCGTCGAAGCCGGCCACCTTCTCGCTCCACGAGCCACGGGCGGTCAGGATCAGCACCGGGATCTGCTTGCCGTCGCGCCGCCAGCGTTCAAGCACCGAGACGCCGTCGACCTTGGGCAGGCCGAGGTCGAGGATCACCGCGTCATAGGGTTCGGTGTCGCCGAGGAAGTGGGCCTCTTCGCCGTCGGCGGCGTGATCGACCGCATAGTCGGCGTCGGACAGGGCCTGCTTCAACTGCCGCGACAGGTCCGGGTCGTCCTCGGCCAAAAGGATGCGCATGGGGCTATCGTCCTCCGTCGGTGCTCAATATGGCGCCGCTTTCCGCATCGACCATATAGTCGATCCGCCGACCGTCCGGGGCCGCCCAGCGCACGCGATAGGCGGGACGGCCGTCGAATTGCTCAAGGCCGGCGTCGAGTTCGCGGCCGGGACTGCGCCGACGGATCGACTCGATGGCCTGGCCGAGCGGCACGAAGCGCCTTTGCCGCACACCCTGGCGCACCTCGTCCTGCTGCGGGCTCCAGCCGGCGCCGAGGGAATCGCCTTCCCAGCCGGGCGGGCCCGCCGGCGGTCCGCGGGCCGGCTGCGGCTGACCGCGAAAAGGTTGCGGCTGCGCCGCGCCCCGGAAGGGCTGCGGCTGCGGCCCGCGATAGGATTGCGGAGCGGCGCCCCGCGGCTGCGAATAACCACGCCCGCCGTGGCCGCCATTCCAGCCCTGGGCGCCCACCGGCGCGGCGAGGACCGCCAGCACGAGGCCGACGACAAGGGCGGGCATCGGTTTCATAAGCCCTTCCTTGGACCCGCGCCGCTGAATAGGGCCTGAATAGACCAGCCCGACCCCTGGCGCGACAACCGCTAGCGCCGCCGTGGCGTGTAGGGTCGGTCCTTGCGCCAGGTTTCGGCGAACTGTTCCAGCTCGGGATCGGGTTTATCCGGCAGCACCAGCTGCAGACGGGCCAGGAGGTCGCCGCGCGCGCCGCCGGGTCCGTGCGGCAGGCCGCGGCCCTTCAGGCGCAGGGTCGAACCGGCGTTGGAGCCTTTCGGCACCGTCAGGGTCACCGGGCCTTCCGGCGTCGGCGCCTCGACCTTGGCGCCCAGGACCGCGTCGGGGACCGAGACCGGCAGGTCCATGACCAGGTTGTCGCCCTCGCGCCGGAAGACCGGGTGGGGCCGGATCGCCAGTTCGATCAAGGCGTCGCCGGCGCCGGCGCGTCCGGGCGAGCCCTGGCCTTTCAGGCGCATCACCTGGCCCTCGGCCGCGCCCTTGGGGATGGTGACGTCGATGGTGCGGCCGTCGGTGAAACTGATCCGCTTGCGCGCGCCCAGAATAGCGTCTTCCAGGTCGATCTCGAGCTTGGCGCGCACGTCGCCGCCTCGTTGTGGCGGAGGGGGGCCGCCAAAGCCGCCGCGCTGTCCGCCGCGTGAGCCGAACATCTCGCCAAGGATGTCGTTCAGGTCGACGCCTTCGAACGAGGCACCGCCCTGCCCGGCCGGGCCGCCGCGGAACCCGCCGGCGCCGCCGAACGGGTCGCCGCCGCCGGCATAGCCGCGCATGGTCTCGCGACCGTCCGCATCGATCTCGCCGCGGTCGAACTTCTTGCGCTTTTCCTCGTCGCCGAGCAGGTCGAAGGCGGCCGAGATGCGCTTGAAGCGTTCCTCGGCGGCGTTGTCGCCGGGATTCTTGTCGGGATGCAGCTGTTTGGCCAGCTTGCGAAAGGCGCGCTTGATCTCGTCCTTGTTCGCCTGCCTCGAGACGCCGAGTTCCTGATAGGGGTCCTGCGCCAACGCCGTGATCGCCTTTGAATGGGAAGCTGTCTTGGGACCCTCAATTAAGCGGTTCGCGGCGCCATGCAAGACCGATTGTGATATTATTGCAACAGCAGTCGATGCCTTAGTCGTCCCCGCGCTCGCGCATCAAATCCAGCGCCTCGAAGTCGATCGCGTCCTCCGGCGCCGCCAGCACCGCCTCGGATATGGTCTGTCCACGGATGCTGACGCCCGCCTCATGGACGCTTTCCGAATCGCCGCTGACCAGCGGATGCCACCAGGCCAGGCCGCGGCCCTCGTTCAGCCGGCGATAGGCGCAGCTCTTCGGCATCCAATGCAGGTCGTCGATGTTATAGGGCGTCAGCTTGACGCAATCGGGCACACTGGCCTTGCGGTTGGCATAGTCGGTGCAGCTGCAGCGGTCGGTGTCGAACAGCCGGCACGCCACCCGCGTCGGGATGATCTCGCCGGTGATCTCGTCTTCGAAACGGACCAGGCAGCAAAGGCCGCAACCGTCGCACAGGCTCTCCCACTCCGGCACGGTCATTTGCCGCAGGGACTTGGCCTCCCAGAAAGGTTTGCGTGTCATCGCTCAGAAAGCCGCCAACACCATCGATGCCGTCCAGTATAGAAGCCTAATCCGTGACTGAGCCATCCAACCCCACCCCCGCGTCTTCCGGCCCGCCGCCGGCGCGCTTCGGCCGTGGCGCGCCGCGCCGGCCGATCCCGCCGCCGCAGCCGTCGCGCAAGCACGTGCGCGTCTGGCCGCTGGTGGTCGCCGTGCTGGTCGCCGGCGTCCTGGTCGCCATCGGCGCCGGGGTCATCGCGGCCAAGGCCTTCATCGATGGCGTGCCGGACATACCCGACCGCGAGACGCTGACGGTGGTCAACCAGGCACCCGGCATGACCTTCGAGGACATGAACGGCAAGGTGCTGGCCACGCGCGGTCCGAAGCACGGGTCGGCCATCACCCTGGCCCAGCTGCCGGCCTACGTGCCGCGCGCCTTCCTGGCCGCCGAGGACCGGCGTTTCTATCAGCATGGTCCGGTGGATTTTCAGGGGATAGCACGCGCCGCCTGGACCAACTGGCGGGCCGGCCACACCGTGCAGGGCGGCTCGACCCTGACCCAGCAGCTGGCGCGCACCCTCTATCTGACGCCGAAACAGACCATCCAGCGCAAGCTGGAGGAGTCGGTGATCGCCTACCGGCTGGAACAGGAGATGACCAAGGACGAGGTGCTGGAACTCTACCTCAACCGCATCTTCTTCGGCGACAACGCCTATGGGATCGACGCCGCCGCCCAGACCTATTTCGGCAAGCCGGCCAGCCAGCTCGACCTGAGCCAGGCCGCGCTGCTCGCCTCCTTGCCCAAGGCGCCGACGAGGCTCGCCCTCACCAACGATATGGACGCGGCCCTGGCCCGCTCGCACCTGGTGCTGGCCACCATGCACGCCCAGGGCTGGATCAGCGACGCCGACGAGCAGGCCGCCCTGGCCCACCCGCCCAAGCTGGCGGCGGAAGCGCCCGCCGAGGGCGATTTCGGCTATGTGCTGGACATGGCCGCCGCCCAGGCGGTGCAGATCGCCGGCGGCCAGGCGCCGGACCTGGTGGTGCGGCTGACGGTCGATTCCAACCTGCAGACCACCGCCCAAACCGTGGTGCGCGAGGCGATCGACACCGAAGGCAAGCGGACCAATATCCATCAGGGCGCGCTGGTGCTGCTCGCCCCCGGCGGGGCGATCCGCGCCCTGGTCGGCGGCCGCGACCACCAGCTCTCCGCCTTCAACCGCGCGACCCAGGCCCAGCGCCAACCCGGCTCGTCCTTCAAGCCCTTCGTCTATGCCTCGGCGCTGGAGACCGGCATCAAGCCGACCGACACGCGCCTGGACGCGCCCATCCGCATCGGCCTCTGGTCGCCCGGCAACTACGAGGCCGGCTATCGCGGACCAGTGACCCTTGCGGTGGCGCTGGCCCACTCGATCAACACCGTCGCGGTCCGGCTGGCCAATGAGGTCGGCACCGCCAAGATCGCCGAGGTCGCGCACCGGTTCGGATTGAAAAGCATTCCCGACGATCCGCAGCTGTCGATCGCGCTCGGCGCCTATGAGGTCAATCTGCTCGAACTGACCTCGGCCTATCAGGTCTTCCAGCAGGGCGGCCAGCGCAACGATCCCTATCTGATCGACCAGATCGCCACCCAGCGCGGCGACGTCATCTTCGCCCACCCTTCGTCGGCCGGCGCCATGGTCTATGACGTCAACAACGCCGGGGCGATGGTGCGGATGATGGAGGGCGTGATCACTATGGGCACCGGCACCCGCGCCGCCTTCGGTCGGCCGGCGGCGGGCAAGACCGGCACTACCCAGGACTGGAAGGACGCCTGGTTCGTCGGCTTCACCCCCGACTGGGTCTGCGGCGTCTGGGTCGGCAATGACGACGGCGATCCGACCCGCAAGGTCACCGGCGGCCAGGTGCCGGCCGAGATCTGGCGGCGCATGATGATCGCCGCGCACCAGAACGTGCCGATCCACGATTTCGCGCTGCCGGCCGAGACTCCCGCCGACCAGACCACCGCCGACATCGCCACGTCGGACGCGCCGCCGGCGCAGGCCGAGGTACGCTCGAACTTCTATGACGATCTCTCCAACGATTTCGGTCGCGCGGCCGATGGTGAGATGGATCGCGACGCCGAACGCGACGCCGAGGCGCCGCCCGACGACCAGGCGCCACCGCCACCGGACGGCTTCGTGCGTCCCCGCCGCGAGCGCGAGAATGACGCGGACGCCCCGCCACCGGACGCGCCCCCGCCCCAGGACGACAACCGCTGAGCGCTCGACCGCCCCTGATCGCGCTGAAAGACGTGCGCCTGGCCGACGGGCCGACCATGCTGTTCGACGGCGTCGACCTGGCGCTGGAGGCGCGGGTCCACGCCTGTCTTGTCGGGCGGAACGGCGCCGGCAAGTCGACTCTGCTGCGCCTGCTGGCTGGCCAGATCGAGCCAGACGGCGGCGAGCGCTCGGTCAAACCCGGCGCGCGCATCGCGCTCGCGGTGCAGGAGCCGATCATCACCGGCGAGACCCTGCTCGACTATGCCATCGCCGGCGGCGCCGAGCCGCACGAGGCGGAATCGGCGCTGATGACCTTCGACCTCGATCCCGCTCGTCCGACGCCCGGCCTGTCCGGCGGCGAAGGCCGGCGCGCCGCCCTGGCCCGCGCCATCGCGGAAAAGCCGGACGTGCTCCTGCTCGACGAGCCGACCAACCATCTCGACATCCTGGCCATCGAGACCTTGGAGGCCGTGCTGCGCGCCAGCCGCGCGGCCCTGCTGATGGTCAGCCACGACCGCGCCTTCCTGCGCCGCACCACCAAGCGCTGCTTCTGGCTGGAGGGCCGCCGGGTCTGGCGGCTCGACAAGGGCTTCGACGAATTCGACGCCTGGTCGGAGAAGATCAGCGCCGAACAGTCGGAAAACCTGCGCCGGCTGGAAAAGGCCATCGAGCGGGAGACCTACTGGTTCCACCGCTCCATCACCGCCCAGCGCACGCGAAACGAGGGCCGCGCCCGGGCGCTGAACGAAATGCGCCAGCGCAAGGCTGTGCTGATGGGCGATGCCAGCCGCGCCATGGCCATGACCATCGAGGCCGGCCAGAGTTCCGGGGTGCGGGTGATCGAAGCGCGCAACCTGGCCAAATCCTATGGCGAGCGGACGCTGATCAAGCGCTTCTCGACCCGCATCCTGCGCGGCGACCGCGTCGCCATCGTCGGCCCGAACGGCGCCGGCAAGACCACTCTGGTCAAGATGCTGTTAGGCGAGGTCGCGCCGGATTCCGGCTCGGTGAAGCTGGGCTCCAACCTGGTGGTCGCCTATCTGGACCAGGCGCGCGACCAGTTGAACCCCGAAGCCACGCTCTGGGAGACGCTCGCCCCGGCCGGCGGCGATCAGGTCATGGTGCAGGGCCAGCCGCGCCACATCACCAGCTACGCCCGCGACTTCCTGTTCCAGGAGCGGCAGTTGCGCCAGCCGGTGCGCAGCCTGTCCGGCGGCGAGCGCAACCGGCTGATGCTGGCCCGCGCCCTGGCCCAGCCGGCCAATCTGCTGGTGCTCGACGAGCCCACCAACGACCTCGACATGGAGACGCTCGACCTCTTGCAGGAGCGCCTCAGCGACTATGACGGCACCCTGATCCTGATCAGCCACGATCGCGACTTCATCGACCGGCTCGCCACCTCGACCATCGCCCTGAACGGCCGCGGCGACGTGGTCGAGACGCCCGGCGGCTGGACCGATTTCACCAGCCAGAACCCCGGCTTCTTCGCCCCCGCCCAGCCGCCCGTCGCCAAATCGGTCAAGGCGGCCGCGCCGCCCGCGCTCCCACCCCCGAAACGCGCCGCCAAGCTCTCCTTCAAGGATGAGCATCGCCTGCAGGCCCTGGAAACCCTGACCCCCAGGCTCGCCACCGAGATCGCGGCGCTGGAGACGCGCCTCGCCGACCCCGGCCTCTACGGCCGCGACCGCAAGGCCTTCGACGCGGCCATGACCTCTCTCACTGCGCTGAGGGCGCAGCTGGCGGCGGCCGAGGACGAATGGCTGCTTCTGGAAGAAAAGCGGGAAGCTCTTACCGTTCCTTCTCCCGCAAGGGGAGAAGGCGCGCCACGCTTGTGACGCCGCGATCCGGCACCTGAAGTTACCAAGCGGGACCGCAAGGGCCGGTCATGCGTATAAGCGGTAGTCAGGCGGGGACAGCGACACTCCATGGCGATCGAAGACGACGTTCTTGTCCACATGCCGCCCGAACCGTTCGGGACGATTTCGCGGCGGGTGCGGGACGGGGATCTGCTGCTCTGCGCCGGCAACGATCCCTTTTCGCGGCTGATCGGCTGGTCGACCAAGAGCCCGTGGACCCATGTGGCCATCGCCTATCGCTGGCCGTCGCTCGACCGCATCATGGCCTTCGAGGCGGTGCAGCAGCTAGGCGTGCGCACCGTGCCGCTGCAGAGCTTCATCCGCCAGAGCAGCAGCGGCCAGAAACCCTATCCCGGCAAGATCATCCTGGCCCGCCACGAGGATTTCGCCGCCAACCACGGCAAGCACACATCGGACGATGCCCGGCGGTTCGCCGACTTCGCCATCGACCGGTTCGGCGATCGTTTCGCGCCGATGGAGATCGCCAAGATCGCGCTGCGCATCACCCTTGGTCGGCTGAACCGCGACATGCCGAAATTCATGGGGCCGAAGAACGAGTTCATCTGCTCGGAATATGTCGCCAGATGCTTCGAGCGGGTCGAAATCAAGATTCCCTGGGACGGCCTTGGCTTTATCGCTCCCGCCGACTTCGCCAACGATCCCAAGATCAAGGCGATCGGACGGTTTCGCACGAGCTGACAAGGCCGATGAAATACTGGATCGATACCGAGTTCATCGAACAGCCCTGCAGCATCGATCTGATCAGCATCGGCATGGTGGCCGAGGACGGCCGCGAGTTCTACGCCGAGAGCAGCGAGGTCGACTGGTCGAAGGCCAGTTCCTGGACGTTGCAGACGGTGCGCCCTCGGCTCGACGGCAAGGCGATGGCGCGCGAGCAGATCGGCTACGCCGTCCGCAACTTCACCGACGGGGACGAACACCCGGTCTTCTGGGGCTATTTCCCGGCCTATGACTGGGTAGCGTTCAGCTGGCTGTTCGGGACAATGACCGAGCTGCCCTTTCACTATCCGCAGCTCTGCCTGGACATCAAACAGTGGGCCATCGAGCTGGGCGATCCCGAACTGCCCCGCCAGGTCGGCGCCCGCCATCACGCCTTGGCCGACGCGCGCTGGACCCGGGACGCCTGGACGTTTCTGGCCCGCCTCGATCCCAAGGCGGCAGGGCGACGCGCCAGGGGGAGCAAGAACCCGGATCAGTTCGGGGCCAAGGCGGACGACTGACGCAGGCTGGCGTCAGGCTTGGCGAAACCGCGCGCGGCGCCTAGGGTGGCGCCGCGATTTCGGGAGGGTCAGTTTGAAAGCCTTGCGTCTATTGGCGATCGCCGCCCTGGTCGTGCTGGCGGCCTGTTCGCCGGCCAAGACGCCTGTTCAGGCGGCCAATGGCCTGACCCCGATCCGCTTCGCCACCGACTGGCGCGCCCAGGCCGAACAGGGCGGTTTCTATCAGGCGCTGGCCACCGGCGAGTACAAGAAGCGCGGGCTGGACGTCAGCATCATCCAGGGCGGACCGGCGGTGAACGTGCCGCTCTTGCTGGCCACCGGCGCCATCGACCTGGGCATAGGCTCCAACAGCTTCATCGCGCTGAACCAGGCGGAGCAGAAGACCGGGGTCAAGGCGGTGATGGCCTCGATGCAGAGCGACCCGCAGGTGCTGATCGCTCACCCCGACCAGGGCATCCGCTCGATCGCCGACATGAAGGGCCGGCCGATCCTGCTCTCCGACGCCTCGATCACCGCCTTTTGGGTGTGGCTGAAGGCCAAGTACGGCTTCGACGACGCCCAGATCCGCCCCTACACCTCCTCGGCCGCCTTCCTGACCAATCCCGCCGTGATCGAGGAGGGCTATCTGACCAGCGAGCCCTATACGATCGAAAAGGCCAGCGGCGCCAAGCCGGCCGTCTTCCTGCTGGCCGACGAGGGCTATCCCGGCTACTCGGCCATGGTGCTGGCCAACGGCAAGCTGATCGCCTCCAATCCGACGGCGGTAAAGGCCTTTGTCGATGGCACGGCGGCCGGCTGGAAATCCTATCTCTACGGCGATCCCAAGCCCGGCGACGCCTTGATCCTGAAGGACAATCCGGAGATGACCCCCGACCTGCTCGCCTTTGCGCGCGCCAAGATGCGGGAAAAGGGCATCGTGCTGTCGGGCGACGCCGCCAGCCAGGGCATCGGCGCCATGACCGACGCGCGCTGGGCGACCTTCTTCGACACCATGTCGCGCCAGGACCCGGCCGACTTTCCCAAGAGTCTCGACTATCACCAGGCCTATACGCTGCAGTTCCTGCCGACCGGGGTGAAGTGACGACAGCCCTCGCCGAACTGGACGCCGTCGAGGTCGATTATCCGCGCGGGCCGGCGCTGGGGCCGTTCAGCCTGACCGTCGCGGCGGGCGAGATCGTCGCCCTGGTCGGGCCGTCCGGCTGCGGCAAGTCGACCGCCATGCGCCTGCTGGCCGGGCTGGAGGCGCCCACCCGCGGCGCCGTGCACCGCGCCTCGGCCCGCGGCGAGACCGCCGTGGTCTTCCAGGCGCCCACCCTGATGCCCTGGGCCAGCGCCCGGGCCAATGTCGCCCTGCCGCTGGAACTGGCCGGCATGCACGGCCGGACCGCCCGCGCCCACGCCGACGCGGCCCTGGCCCGGGTCAAGCTCGCCAGAGTCGAGGCGGCCAAGCCGGCGCAGCTGTCCGGCGGCATGGCCATGCGGGTCTCGCTGGCCCGCGCCATGGTCACCGATCCGAAGCTGCTGCTGCTCGACGAGCCGTTCGCCGCCCTTGACGAAATCACCCGCCGCGCGCTCGGCGAAGACGTGCATGGGCTCTGGGCCGCGTCACGGGCGGCAATCGTCTTCGTCACCCACAATGTCGAGGAGGCCTGCTATATGGCCGGCCGGGTGGTGGTGATGACGCCGGGCCCCGGCCGCCTCGCCGGCGAGACCGTGGTCGAGGGCCCGCTGCCACGCCCGCTAGGCTTCCGCACCACCGCCGTCTTTCGCGAGGCCTGCGAACACGTCTCGGCCAATCTCGCCCGTGGCATGCAGGGGGCCGCGGCATGAGCCGGCTGGCCTATCAGCTGGCGCCGGCGGCGCTGATCGTCATCCTGCTGGCCATCTGGGAGGCCGTCTGCCGCCTGCTGGCCGTGCCGGTCTTCCTGCTGCCCGCCCCGTCGGACATCGCCGTGGCCGCCTGGCAGAACGCGCCAATGTTGATCGATGCAGCGCTGAACACCCTGTCCATGGCGATCCTGGCCTTTGTCCTGGCCAGCGCCATCGCGTTTGCCGTAGCGCTGCTCATCTCGACCCATCCGCTGGCCGAGCGCGCCGTGCAGCCGCTGGCGGTCGGGCTGCAGGTGACGCCGATCATGGCCGTGGCGCCGCTGGCGGTGATCTGGGCCGGGCTCGACCATCCGGGCCGCGCGGTGGTCGGGCTGGCCGCCATCGTGGCCTTCTTTCCGATCTTCTCGGGCGCGCTGACGGGGCTGAAATCCGCCGATCCGGACCTGGAGCGACTGTTCGACCTCTATGGCGCCCGGCCGCTCGACCGGCTCTTTCGCCTGCGCCTGCCCTCGGCCGTGCCCTTCATTTTGGAGGGACTAAAGGTGGCGGCGGGCCTTGCTCTGATCGGCGCGGTTGTAGCCGAGTTCGTCGCCCGATCAGGCCTTTCGCGCGGCTTGGCTTGGCGGTTGATGGAGGCGTCGAACCGGCTGGAGACGGCGAAAACCTTTGCGGCGCTTCTGGTTCTGGTCCTGATGGGGGTGGGGCTGAACGCCCTGATGCAGGTCGGCGAGCGCGCGGTTTTGCGATGGTGGCGCGGACGTTAGGCGCCGGTTAAGCGGACCGCCTTAAGCTTGGGGTTGAAGATCGTTCATGCCGAGTTTGATATGCGCCGCGCCGCCATCGCCATGTCCACAGCGTTCATCGCCCTGCCCGCCCTGTTCGCGGGCGTGGCCCAGGCGCAGGATCGCTATGGACCGCAAGC
>ODAK010002195.1_pt1 | contig 20643 bp, 15 predicted proteins | sample 1539591 | NCBI WGS metagenome assembly ODAK01 (sample SAMEA3539303, study PRJEB22396) | soil metagenome | biome: tundra; feature: field; material: soil | place: USA | collected 2010-05 | depth 0.15 m | reverse complement strand
CGTCTTCTCGGCGAACGCGTCGGCGGACGTGATCATCGACATCAACGGCTACTACTCCTACACTGTCTCGTTCGCGCTAGGTGGGAGTTTCCCGGTCCTCACGACCACGGGGGCCTATGCGATATGGGGCTCAAACACGGTAACGAACGGGGTGGGGATCTGGGGAACCGACAACAATGGTACCGGCTCAATAGGGGTGAAAGGTACTTCAGACCAGGGCATCGGCGTCTACGGCTCGAGCACGAGTGGGACGCAAGGCGTCGGTGGGTTCGCGGGCGGGACGGGGACCGTCTTCGGCGTCCAGGGCCAGATCAGCGCCAGCGGCGGTGCCGGCTCGGCGGGAGTCCACGGCATCGGGGCGAACGTGACCGGGAAGTCGTACGGCGTCCTCGGTGAGACGAGCGACGCCAACGGCGACTCCGCGGCAGTCCAGGGCCTCATCACCGGTACGGGGGTGATGGTAGGAAACCCTGGCAATTGGGTCCAGTCCGGCATCAGAGGTGATGCCGCCGAAATCGGCGTTTGGGGATTCGCCAACACCTGGGCCGTCGTCGGCCGTGCCTATACCACCGGCGGAGTGTTATCGGGGTTGGGAACCCTCGGAGAGAACGCCGGGACCACGACCTACGGCGTTCACGGGACAGCGGGGACATCAGGCACGACCAACTGGGCGGTATATGCCAGCGGTAACATGGGCGCAAGCGGCGCGAAACCCTTCGTGGAGCCTCATCCCACCCAGGCTGGCGTCGTCATCCGCTACGTCGCGCTCGAAGGCCCGGAGGCGGGGACATACTTCCGCGGACGGGGCCGCTTCGTCGGCCGCGAGGCCGTCATCGAGGTTCCCGAGGACTTCCGACTCGTAACGGACGGCGAAGGACTGACGATCCAGGTCACCCCGATCGGCGATCTTTCACAGGTCGCCGTCGTGTCGATGGGGCTGGATACCATCGAGCTGAAGTCGAGCCGGGACGTGGAGTTCTTCTACCACGTCAACGGAGTCCGGAAGACCTTCAAGGACTGGAAGGTGATGGTTTCGGGCAACGAATTCATGCCGGCCGGGCAGAACGCCAAGATGCCCGACGGTCTCTCGGACGAGCAGAAACGCAGCCTGATCCGGAACGGCACGTACAACGGGGACGGCACGCCGAACATGGCCACCGCGCAACGGCTCGGCTGGGACGTGGAATGGTCCCGGCGCGCGGCGCAGGATATGCAGGTCGCACCCAAGACAGAAAAGTAACTTCCGGGCGCGAACCTGTCTTCACGGGCCGCGGCATCCGCCGCGGCCCTTTTTCTCTCCTCCGAAATTGCCGGGACCGTTCCACTACACTTCAATCCCGTGCCGAGACGCCGGACGCAAGCCCTTCTCGTGGGAGCCGGGCTCCTGGCGGGCCTCGTGCTCTCCGGCACGGCATGCCAGGACGGGGCGCTCTCGCGGTTCTTTCGGAAGCGCCCTCCCGTCGTCCTGATCTCCATCGACACGCTCCGCGCCGACCGGCTGCCGGCGTACGGCTATGCGGGGCGTCGGTTTTGTGCGGGCCTCAAGGCCGGCACGGGCCTGATTCCGGTCCTCGTCACGCTGCACTGAAGCCATCTGTCCTTGCCCCGGGGGGACCGAACGATGCGGTCCCCCTGGAGCACGGGGTGCTCTCTGCCGCGAGATGTTCAGGGACTTGCTGCCGTACAATGACGCAGCTTCGAAATGTCCATCGGAATGACCCCTCATGATTCAAGCGCCGCCTGAGAACCGGACCAGCGGGTCCGATTCTGCGCGCGGTCGCCCCGTCTCGGGAGTCTGGCGGCGCCTGAAGAACCGGCCGGTTCAGTACCTGCTCGACTTGTGCGTTCTGACGGGCGCCTTCGTGCTTGCCTACGCCGTCCGTTTCGAGTTTCACCTCACGCCGGACGTCTGGGACAGGCTCCTGCGCCAGATTCCCCTCGCCCTTCTCTGTCAGTTCGGCGCGATGTCCGCGTTCGGGATCTACTTTTTCATGTGGCGCTACATCGGCATGGCCGAGGTGGGCGCCTTCGTAAAGACGACTCTCGTCGCGACATTCCTCCTCGTCGCGCTGCGCTTGGGCCTTTCGCCCGCCTATCAGGATTTCCGGATTCCCCTGTCGGTGATCGTGATGGACGCCATTCTCGCTTTCGGAGGCGTTCTCGGCTTACGCGTGGCCCGGCGCTTCATCTACGAGCAATACGAACGCTCCACCGACGCCGCGCGCCGGACGTCGCCCGTGCGGATCCGTGCGCTCTTCCTTGGCGCGGGACGGGCGGGCGTCCTGGCCCTGAAGGAGGTCCTCGGGAGAGGCGACTCGGATCTCGACGTCGTCGGACTCGTCGACGACGACCCGGAGAAGCAGGGCTCGGTCATTCTCGGCCGGAAGGTGCTCGGCACGACGGAGGACCTCGGGCGTCTCGTCCGGACCCGGGCCGTGGATCAGGTGGTGATCACGATCGCCCGAACCTCCCGGCAGGACCTGCGGCGTCTCGTGGAACTGTGCGAGGCGATCCCCGTGCACGTGCGGATCATGCCGGGCCTCTGGGAAATCCTGCAGGGGAACGTCCAGGTCAGCAGCATTCGCGACGTCGAGATCGAGGACCTGTTGGGCCGGGATCCCGTGAAGCTCGACGAGAAGGAGCTGCGGAGCTTCCTGGTGGGACGGACGGTGATGGTGACGGGTGCGGGGGGCTCGATCGGATCGGAGCTGTCCCGGCAGGTGGCGCGCCTCGGCCCTCAGCAGCTCCTGCTCGTCGAGCGCGCCGAATTCGCCCTGTTCGAGATCGACCGTGAGATTCAGCGCAGATGGGCGAGCTCGAGGCCGGTTGCGCTCGTCGGCGATGTCGGGGAAGAAGCACGGATGCGGGCGATCTTCGCCGAGTACCGGCCGCAGATTGTCATCCATGCGGCGGCGCACAAGCACGTCCCCCTGATGGAGACCAACCCGACTGAAGCGATCAAGAACAACATTCTCGGCACGTATCTCCTAGGGAATCTCGCAGGCGAGTTCCGGGCGGACGTCTTCGTTCTCATCTCGACGGACAAGGCCGTCCGCCCGGCGTCCATCATGGGGGCGAGCAAGCGCGTGGCAGAACTCGTCGTTCAGGATCTCGACGCGCGCTACCAGACGAGGTTTCTCGCCGTTCGGTTCGGAAACGTCCTCGGGTCTGCGGGCTCGGTCATTCCGATTTTCCGGGAGCAGATTCAGGACGGAGGCCCGGTCACCATTACGCATCCCGAGATGGTCCGGTACTTCATGACGATTCCTGAGGCGAGCCAGCTCGTTCTCCAGGCCAGCGCAATGGGGAAGGGGGGAGAGATCTTCGTCCTCGACATGGGAGAGCCCGTGCGAATCGTCGATCTGGCCCGTGACATGATCACGCTCTCGGGCCTCAAGCCGGGCGAGGACATCGAAATCGTCTTCACCGGCATCCGGCCGGGCGAGAAGCTCAGTGAAGAGGTGGGAACGGACGACGAGAACATGTCCCGTACCGAGCACCCGAAGATCTTCATCGGGAAGATCTCCGGATATCCGCCGGACAGGATGGAATGGGCTATGACCCGAATCCGGACGCTGACGGACGGGGCCGACGGCTCCGCCATTCGCCGCTTCCTGAAGGAGTTCATTCCCGAGGCGCAGCTCGGCGTCGAATCGGCGAGGCCTGTAAGTCTGGAGGTTTTCAGAGCCGCTGCGCGAAGGGATCGTCCGTCAATTACGTGAAGGCCGTGTCAGCCTTCCCGGAACGCCCGTTCGAACGAGACAATCAGGAACGGGAGCACCGCTGAAATCGCGAGGAGAGCGACGGCGAGGGCGGAGAGACTCGGCCCTTCCTTGGTCACGCGCGGCCCCTCCTTCAACGTGACGACGCTCGTGACGGTCGCCGTCAGGTATTCGTCCAGAAGTCGGTTGTAGTTCCCGACGATTCGGGAGAGGTCTTTCGTTACAAGCGCCACGATCTCTTCGAGCCCCACCGCTGTCCTCGCGGAAGCAGGCTCGGATTTCGACAGCGTGGCGAGCTCTCGCTCGGCCCGCAATTTGTTCGCCTCCAGTTCTTTTGCCTGCTTGTGAAGCTCGGTGACCCGTTTCACGACGGGTCCGACGTAGTCGCTCCGGACGAGCTTCTCGAGCGCGGTCGAATCGACAAGCGGTGCTCCATCGCGGTTCGTGAGGGGTCCGGCAAGAAGCGGCTTGCTTCGGTCCAGCGCCTCGAGAAGCTTGGTGGACTGTTCGGCCTCGCCGGAGATCTGTCGCACCTGGACGTCCAGCTCGTCGATGCGCTGCTGGAGACGCTTCATCACGAGCTCCCGGTCCCGGACGAAGCGGCCCTTGTAGATGAAGGCGGTCAGGGCTTCGAGCCTGGTGTCCCGCCAGGTGGCGAGATCGGCCCCGACGTCCCGGAAAGACAAACCGAAGCGTGGATCCTGAAAGTCGTGTGACTCTTTCGTGAGGGTCTCGATCTGCTGACGAAACGCCGCCTCCCGGTCGCGAAACAGCATTGGCAGATCCCAGGAATCGTAGGACTTGACGAGATCGGCGAGACTCAGGGTGGAAAAGTCCGAAACGCGCCGCAGGGCGGACTCCTGCTCGAACTTGACCTCGTCCTGGTACGCCTTCACGAGAGCGGAGAGGAACTGGGCGGACTGGTCGTTGGTCAGGCCTTTCGGATGCACGCGGATGCGGAATTCACGCGGGAAGAATTCCTCGCGTTTTGCGCCGTCTCGGTCTTGCTTGCGCCATCTTGCCTGAACTTCGGATGGAATGACGGGCGCGATCTCGACGCCCACGTAGAGATCCTGGACGGCGGTGCCGGAAGGAAGGCCGGCGTTCGCCCGGGCAAGGGCAAGAACCTGGGGCGAACGAATGTCCTCGATCGAGAACTTCTTGCCGCTCGGGTATTCGTGCCGCTCGATGCCTCGAAAGCTCATGTCGAGCGTTCCTTCGATCACCGCGCGAGCGATTACGAGGCGCCAGAAGAGTAGCCCGACGCAGAGTAATCCGGCGGAGACGAGGAAGATCGAGATGAGGCGGACGCGGCGCGCCCAGAAGAAGTGCAGAAGATTGCCAAATGTCGGCTCCGCTTCCATGTGATGGGTGGACGGTTCGTGAGGTGCGCTTTCGGCCTGCATGTGGCTCCCTTCCGAATCGAGGCTTTCGACGGACGATTGTGAGGACCCGCCCCGGAAGCGTCAACCCTGGCCGAAGAGGTATCGCGTGCCGACGAGGACGATGGCGGTCCAGAGGTGAAGAAGAATGCCGAGAAAGAGACTCGTACGGACCGCTCGGGAACCTCGCTCCGAGGCAACAGGAATGAGCAGCGGTGTCAGGATGAGAGGGAGCCACGGGAGCATGAAACGAGCCCAAGGGGTGCCCGGAGCCAGATAGCGAATCGTCAGGGTTACGACGCTGAGAGAGGCCGCGAATCCCGCGAGGGCCAGAAGGCCGGCCAGAGACGCCGGTCTCTCGCGGAACGACGCGAGCGCGAAACTCGGGAGGAGGACGAGAGCCGCGACGACGAGCCATCGGCTGGACGCATAGATGACGTCCGGAAGAAGAACGTCATGCCAGCCGCCAGCCCCCAACGAGAACTTCCAGAAGAGAACGTCCTGATCCCAGGAGAAGCTATTCGACAGCGCGACCTTGATCCCTTCGCGGAACAGCTTCGAGAACCAGTACCGGTCGGTCTCGTAGGGGATCGACGTCCAAGGCGTCAGGAAGAAGCCGAGGAGAACCAGGGTCGCGAGGGCGATGGAGGCGCCCGTCAGCAGACGGCGCTGACGATCGGCGGGAAGCCGGGACAGACGAAGGACGCCGAAGGCCAGCAGTCCGCCGATGATCGTGGGCGCCACCGTCACGACGATCATCCAGAAGACCGATCGATCGAATTGCCCGGGCATCTCCCGCGGCATCCGCGTGCCGATGTTCCCGGCCTTGATCCGGAACAGAAGGACAGCCGAGGTTAGGAGAAAGGCCGCGCCGGAGGCGAGGGAAGCTGTCCGCCAGAAGCGTCGGTGCGCCGGACTGAGGCTCTTCGTCGCCGAAAAGACGGCGCCGATGGCAACCACGATCGTGGCGACAGGCGCAAGAAGAACGAAGTCCGGCCAGACAGGAATGCCCAGCCAACTTCCAACGACGAGAAGGCCTGCTGCAATGGACTTCTCACGGATGCTTTCCGAGAGGATCAACACCAGCGCGCATGCCGCCAGCAGGCTGCCGAGTCCGATCGCCGTCGCGTAGTTCGAGATGCTGGCGACCGCAAAGACCATGTAAGGGACCAGCCAGACGAGGCCGTAGGAGAGGACGACGCCGGCCTCAAGGCCGGCGAGTTGAAGAAGAAGAGCGCCGGCGCAGAAGAGAAGGAGGCCCGAGAGACTGGAGAGGACCCGGTACGCGCTGATTCTCTCCAGGACGGGGAGCAGGCGAAGAAGAGGGCCGGCGAGCGAGAAGGGGCGGAAGAAGAAAGGGGCCCTGCTGTCGACCCCCTGAACCTCGGCGAACGGGGCGGGAGTCCCGGCTTCCTTCGCTTCGGCCTGAAACGTTTCGAGGACGTTCCGCGCCAGCGCCTCTCTCTTTGCCGGAGTGTTCAGAGGGAGTGGCTCGTCGGGCTGGTACTGGACCCGGTCCTGATCGAGCCAGATCGCGGCCATCGAGTACGAGCGTGGATACGGGTCTCCTCCCCGCACCGGCATTCCTCGGAAGAGGAGCGCCTCGATGGTCGCTCCATGGCTCGTCTCGTCGGCCCCCTGAAGGGGCGGAAGACAGACGGCGTGAAGGAGAACGACGGACGGGATCAGGCAGCAGAGGGCCGCGGTGACCTGGTCCTTTCCCAGAAGCCGCCAGCCGGCGAACAAGAGGGCCAGAGAGAGAACGCCGGCTACCTGCAGGACCCTGCTGATCGAGATGAAGAAGAAGAACCGGGCGAACGTCTCCACCGCGGTGACGGGGGCCGCAACGGTGACTCGGTAGCGGGGAAATGTCGTGAGAGCAGGCGCATCCGAGGGGTCGCGCCGGAGAATGCGGATTTCGGAGAAGACGGCGTTCGCAGGCTGGTTCAGCTCGATGAACCCGAAGGGGCCCGGCAAAAGACCGGCGACCTGGACCTCGAGCGGGCCTCCATCGGGTGGAAGAGGTCCCAGATCGACCCACTTCCGGTCGGCCACGACCTGAAGCCGTGCCCTGCCGCGCAGGAGGTCGAAGACGGCGCTTCGGGGCGAAGGCTCGGGGGAGCCCGCGCGGAGGATCAGGATCCGTGTGCGGCCGCCGGAGGAGAGCTGGATATGGAGGCGTGCGTCCTCGCGCAGGACCGTGTTGCCCGTCGCGGGGCGCTCGAAGATCAGGTCGAAGATCCTGCCGGTGTTTGGAGTCTGGTGGACGAGATCAACGAGCCGGAGATAGGTGGATGCGCGCGGGTTCGGCAGGTTCTCCGCGAGCGTAGAGGTGGCGTTCCAGCCGTTGACAACGAGCAGGCCGAACGACAGCAGGAGGACGAGCAGAGGAACGAGGGGCGACCGGAGTGTCACTTCGCGGGCAGTTTACGAAATGCACGTAGACTCAGCGAGATCGTGCGCACCGTTGCGGTCCTTCTCTCCGCTTCGACGCTGCTCGGGGCCCCGCCGACCGCACCCGCCCCCCTTCCGCCCGTTCGCGAGCTGCGGGTGGGGCCGATCGGCGAGACCAAGACGGGGATGGAGCTGATCTTCGCGGGTCCGGCCGCGCCTTGCGGCGAACGGCTGAAAGGAAGCTTCTCGGTCTTCGGGTCGGGCGGCATTCCGGTCGACGGGACCGTGGCGCCCCATCCGGAAGGGGGCTGCTCGGTCCGTTTCGAGATGCCGTTCTCGGCGGTCGGGCCGGAGGTGCTCGAGAAGGCGAATATTTTGGCTGTCGGCTGGTCTCTTGGCGGCGAGCTTTCGGGGAAGGGGCGGCCGCGACCGATGCGCTGGTCTGGGAGCATCCCCCGCGACGCCGTGAAGCTGACGGAGTCGATGAAGATCACGCTCAGGCGATTCGTCGCCGTGAAAGAGGCACACGTCGAGAGCCTCGGCGCCGGGAAGTCGACGCTGAACGCCGACCTCGAGCTGAAGAACCCGCTCGCCTTCGACCTTCGGTTCGTCGAGGCCGCGTACGAGCTGACGGTGGATGGAAAGCCCCTGGCGAAGGGACGACGAGAGAAGTTCCTCCTGCACGCGGGGCGCGCGAACCGGCTGCTTCTTCCGGTGGAGCTTTCGCACGGCGGCGTCCTGTCGGGCCTCTGGAAGGCGGCGACCGGCGGACGCGTCGAAGGGGTGCTGACCGGCATCGCGAGGCTGCGCGTCCCGGCGGGCGAGCTGGAGTTCCCTTTCGAGTTCCCGGTGAAGCTGCCGCGGAAGTAGGGGAACGGCGTCGAGGAGATCAGGGCGAGACTTGCGATGGCGGGCGGAAACGATAAGGCCGCGGTTGCCCGCGGCCTTATCGCCTACCTCAGAAAGAACGTCTCAGAAGCAGAGGTACGAGGTTTGGCAAAACAGGGTGAGGTCCCCCGCCACCAGATCACCGGCGTCCACGCCGCTGATATAGCAGCCGAACTGGGTCGACTCGGCGGGATTCACCGTGATCAGGGAGGTCCGTGACATGTCCGGGCTCACAAAACCGGGCATCGGCCCGAAGTAGTGCCCGTAGTGGCTGTCGTTTGTATCTGCCGCGACCCCATGCTTGACAGCAATCCGAAGAAATATGTTGGCACTGGTTTGCGTACCGGTCATTTGGAACTGGGCCTGAGACGTTACGAGACAGGCTCCCCCCGTCGGAAGGAAGACCGCCAAGGGGTACAGATAGGTCGGGCTCGCGACGACCGGTGAAATGAAGGTATTCGCGACCCCGAACGGCAGTGAGCCCGTCGGGCCGTAATAGCCGTTGATGTCGATGATGACGTCAGCCGAGGCGTTCCACGAGAAGACGTTGATCGACCCGGACGTCCCCGCCTGCACGATCACCGCGTTCGCCAGCGTCGCCCCGGCCCCCCGGGTAGTTCAGGGTCGACGACGTCGGCTGCACCGCTCCCGTCGGCCAGACCTGCAGGTATCCGCCCGCCCCCGACCCCGTGTTCGTCACCGTCACGTTCAGCGAGTACGCCCCCGCCGTCGACGGAATCCCCGTACACGTCGGGTGCGTCGGAATCGGGACCGTCCGCGTCCCGCCAGCCGGGATCGTCGGAGTTCCGAAGGCTCCAACCTGTCCGAGCCCGCGCGTGTCCATCACGCGGCAGGGCGTGAGCGGCACGAACTCCAGCGGCGTCGGCGACACGACGATCAGAGGCTGGCGCGCGCTACGCAAGCCCGGGATCGCCGCCGCGGCGGCGTCCTGCTCGGCCGCAGCCGCGTCGGCGGGGGGCGTCCACGCCGGCGGTGCATCCCAGTTCGGAATGGAAACGTCCGTGTTCCGGACGGGGCTCGCGTTCGGGGCGGCGGCGTGAGCCGTCGCCGACGCAAGGGCGAAGGCCAGCAGAACGGACATGATCCTGTGAGACTTCATTACCTTCCTCCTTCCTCTCGAATCCGCTTGTCCAAGCGGGCCGCATTCTATATCTCCGGGTGCAACTGAGATCAAGTCGCTATTCGGGCCCTTGGCGTTCTCCTGGCCGGAATGACCGTCGAGATCGTGAGAAGGGAGCGCGGGGGGAATTCGGAACGCCGGCCCATCTTGCGGGCCTCCAGACCCTTCCCTAAAATACTCGCCGTGAGGGCGTCAGGAGTGGTCGCCGTTGCCGGCCTCCTCGTGTCAGGGCCGCTCCTCGGCACGGACTGGACTCAATTCGACTTCGACTCGCAGCACAGCGGATCGAATCCGGAGGAGATGATCCTCCACGCCGCGAACGTGTCGACGCTTCACATGCGCTACAACGTCGCGCTGCCCTCCATCGCCGACGGCGCCCCCGCTTTCCTGTCCGCCGTGGTCACGCCCCAAGGCGTGAAGGATCTGCTGTTCCTGACCACGAAAGACGGCCACCTCCTGGCGGTCGACGCCGTCACGGGAGCCATCGTCTGGTCGAAACAACCCGCGACGGGACCGAACTACACGACGTCTTCCCCGGCGATCGACCCGTCGCGGGCGTTCGTGTATTCGTACGCGCTCGAAGGAAGGGTTCACAAGTATCAGGTCGGTGACGGAGCCGAGATCGCGACCGGAGGATGGCCGCAGCTGGCGACGCTGAAACCGGGCGTCGAAAAGGGTTCCTCCGCGCTGTCCGTCGCGACGGCCGCGAACGGAGCGAGCTACCTTTACGTGACGAACGGGGGATATCCGGGAGACGCCGGCGACTATCAGGGGCATGTCACGGCCATTGACCTCGCAACGGGAGTGCAGCGCGTCTTCAATGCGAACTGCAGTGACCAGACGGTGCATTTCACGACGGGCGGGTCTCCCGACTGCGCGGCGGTCCAAACGGCGATCTGGGCCCGCGCCGGAGTCGTCTACGACTCCGACAACGAGCGGATCTTCATGGCAACGGGAAACGGGAACTACAACGCCAACGTCGGCGGCCATAACTGGGGCGACTCGGTATTCGCTCTTCACCCGGACGGAACCGGCGTCGGCGGCGGCCCGGTCGACAGCTACACGCCCACCGAGTTCCAGCAGCTCCAGAACACCGACCTCGACCTCGGCAGCACGGCGCCGGCCATTCTGCCGGCGCCGGCCGGCTCCGGCGTGGCGCATCTCGGAGCCCAGAGCGGCAAGGATGGACAGATCCGCCTCCTGAACCTCGACAATTTGAGCGGCCTGGGATCGCCCGCTCTCGTGGCAGGTGAGCTGCAGAAGATCGCTGTTCCGCAGGGCGGCGGCGTTCTCACGGCTCCGGCCGTCTGGGTCAATCCCGTCGATTCGGGCACGTGGCTGTTTCTCGCCAACAGCAGCGGCATTTCCGGGCTCCAGCTGACCGTGGATGTGAGCGGCGCTCCCTCGCTCGTGCCTCGATGGACCAGCCCCGCGGGCGGCACCTCACCCGTAGTTGCGAACGGAATCGTCTACTACGCGGGGACTGCCGGACTTCGAGGGCTCGATCCGACGACGGGAAGTCAGTTGTGGTCGGACGTCTCCATCGGCGGCATTCATTGGGAAAGCCCGATCGTCGTGCAGGGCCGGCTCTACATAACCGACGAGAACGGCACGCTGTGGGCCTTCGAGCCCGCTCCGGCGCCGCTCCGTTTCCACACGCTCGCTCCCTGCCGCGTCGTCGATACGCGGGGCCCCGTCGGGACATGGGGCGGACCGCTTCTGTCCGGAAGCGGAAGCCGGCGCCTGTTTCCGGTTGCGGGTCGCTGTGGCGTGCCCGCCGATGCGCGGGCGGTCGCCGTGAACTTCACGGTCGTGGCCCCGTCGGGACCGGGGTTCGTGCGTGTCCTCCCCTCCGGGATCGTCTCGACGGCTTCCTCGAGTAATTTCGGGGCCGGTCAGGTGCGCGCAAACAACGGCGTCGTCCCGATGACGGGGAATCCTCTGGGTTGGATCGTCGTCGAAACTGGCATTTTTCCGGGCACAACGGACTTCGTCCTCGACGTATCGGGCTACTTCAGGTAAGGCGGCGCCAGGGCGAGGAAGGCGGCTTCACTCCCCCGTCGAACCCAGCAGCTCGTGGTATCCCCCCGCTACGTCGATCTTCGCGTAGCGCTCCGCCCGCTCGAGGCCCTTCGCGACGAGCCGGTCGCGCGTCTCGTCCTCGGTCCAGAGGCGGAGGATCGACTGCGCGATGCCGGCTTCGTCCGACGGGTCGAAGAAGAGCGCGGCGCCGCCCGCGAGCTCGAGGAGGGCGGGGAGATCGGAGCAGGCAACCGGCGTCTTCAGGGCCATCGCCTCGAGGACGGGGATCCCGAAGCCCTCATAGAGCGACGGGAAGACGAGAAGCTCGGCCCCTTCGATCAGCGCCGTCGTGTCCGCATCGTCGAGATAGGGCAGGACGCGGACGCTCGCGGCGAGCCCGGCCGCCTTCGCCTTCTCACGCAGGGCCTCGCGTGCCTCGTCGAGGGCGCCGCAGAGGACGAGGACGAAATCCGGCGTCTCGCGCGCGACGCGCGCGGCCGCCAAGAGGAGGCGCGCGTGGTTCTTGTGCGGCCAGAAGTTCGCGGGGTAGACGGCATATTCCACGCGGAAGAGACCCAGCGCGTCGAGGCGCGCGATCGCATCCCGGGGGTCGAGGGCCTTCCGCGTGGGTCCGGCGATGGGCGGCAGGACGGAGACCCGCTCGGCCTTCACGTGGACGTGCTCGACGGCCATCAGCTTCGTCGCCTCCGAGATCGCGACGACGCGGTCGGCCCGGCGGAGGTCGCCCCGGAACTCGATACGCCGCCGCCGCTCGTCGGCGTCGAAGAACTCCGGGTAGGCGAGATCCTGGAAGTCGTACGCGACGACGACGTGGGGAAGGCCCGTCTCGTGGAACGCGGCCGTGCCGAGAGGACTGAAAAGGACGTCGGCGCCGAGCCGCTTCAGTGACGTACGGTCGGGCGCGGCCAGCTCGAGGAGAGGCTGGAAGAAGCCGTGGAGGCGCCGGCGTGTGCGGAGAATCTTGCGCGGCTCCTCGACGTCGAGACCCGGACCGAGCCGGTGCAAGATGGCGCCCTTTGCGAGGAGCGGCGCGACGACAGCCTCGGCTTCCGGCTTGACGAGAAGGTGAATCTCGTGGGCGAAGGGCTGCTCGAGAAGGGCTTCCAGAAGGCGGAGAACGAATACGCGCGCTCCGCCGTTGCCGCCGTCCCGCGACAGGGGAGCGAGGTCGACGAAGACCTGCAGGCTCCGCCCCTTTGACATCCTTCCACTTTCCCACAAACTGGGGCGTATGGCGCGCATCCTCATCACGGGCATCACCGGCCAGGATGGGTCGTACCTCACGGAATCGCATCTTTCGACCGGGGACGAGGTGCACGGGGTCGTGCGCCAGTCGAGCCTTCTTCTGCGCACGCGCCTCGACGCGCTGCCCGCGCTCTCGGCGGCGCGCGAGGAGGGCCGGCTCAAGCTCCACTACGCCGACCTCTCCGACACGAGCAGTCTCGTGTCGGTGCTGCGCGGCGTGAAGCCGGACGTGATCTACCACCTCGCGGGGCAGAGCCACGTGAAGATCTCGTTCGACCTTCCGGAGTACACGGCCGACTCGACGGGCCTCGGCACGCTGCGGCTCCTCGAGTCGATGCGCCACGTGGTTCCGGACTGCCGCTTTTTCCTCGCGGCCACGAGCGAGATCTTCGGCGAGGCGAAGGAGTCGCCTCAGAACGAGCAGACGCCGATGAATCCGATCAACCCGTATGCGGCGGCGAAGGTCTATGCGCTGAACCTCGTGCGCATCTACCGGAGCGCCTACGGGCTCTTCGCGTGCGCCGGCATCCTCTTCAACCACGAGAGCCCGCGCCGCGGCGAGAACTACGTGACGCGGAAGATCGCCCGTGGAGCCGCATCCATCGCGCGCGGGCGCCAGAAGGAGCTGCACCTCGGCACGCTCACGCCGAAGCGCGACTGGAGCTATTCCCCGGACGTCGTGGAGGGCATGCGCCGGATCGTGGCGGCCCCGAAGCCCGACGACTTCATCCTCGCCTCGGGCGTTTCGCACTCGGTCGGCGAGTTCTGCGAGGCCGCGTTCCGCATCGTGGGGCTCGACTACAAAAAGCACGTCGTCCTCGACCCCGAGTACGCCCGCCCCGTCGACATCACGGAGACGCGGGGGGACTCTTCGAAAGCGCGAAAAGAGCTGGGTTGGGCCCCGAAGACGGGATTCGAGGAGCTCGTGCGGATCATGGTGGACGCCGAGCTGGCCGAGCTCGATGGGCGGGGGGACGCGGCCTGAGGCCGCCGGCCGTTCTCATTCCCGCCTTCAAGCGGTTCGAGGCGTCGCGGCGGGCGATCGCCTCGCTGAGGGCGGCCGGCGCTGAGCGCATCGTCTTCGTGGACGACGAGGGCGCGGCGGAAGGAGACACGCTCGCCCGGGAGTTCCCCGGCCTGGACGTGATCCGCACGGTCGCGCCGGTCTGGTGGACCGGCGCGATCGTCCTCGGGATCGAGCGGGCGCGCGCGCTCGGAGAGGAGGCGGTTCTCTTCTTCAATCAGGACGTCACGTGCGCGCCGGACTATTTCGAACGGCTCCTAGCGACCGCCGGGCACAACCCGGGCGCGCTCATTGGCAGCGCCGTCCTCTACACGCAGGAGCCCGGGCGCGTCTGGTCGGCTGGCGGGTCGGTGGAGTGGTGGGGCCGGGGGATCCGCGTCCTGCACCACGGCGCGCCGGCCGCGTCGCTGCCCAGGGCGCCGTTCCCGGCCGACTGGCTCTTTGGGATGGGAACGTACGTGTCCGTCAAGGTTTTCGACCAGATCGGCCTGCCTGACGCGGCGCGTTTCCCGATGTCGTGGGGCGATCTCGACTTCTCGCTGCGCGCGAAACAGGCGGGCATCCCGGTGCTCGTGGATCCGGCTGCGCGGCTCTTTCACGATGTGGGCGACTACGACGCGCGCGTCGCGGGCGCGCCGAGCGCCCGCACGTACCTCGGCTGGATGGCCGACTCGAAGCACAACCTCTCGCTGTCCGCGCACGCGGAGATCTGGAAAAGGCACGGGCCGAGGTACCTTTGGCCTCTCTCGCTGGCGATACGAACGGCGTTCCTTCTGATCAACTTCCTGCGGATACGGCTCCTGTTCCCCTCTTCCCCTTCTAAGAAACCCTCTTCAGACGCCACCCGATGAAGAGCGCTGTCCCGAAAATCTCGCTGGTCACCCCATCCCTGAACCAGGGAAAGTTCATCCGCGCGACGATCGAAAGCGTCCTGACGCAGGGCTATCCGAACCTCGACTACCGCGTGCAGGACGGAGGGTCGACGGACGAGACGCTCGCGGTGCTGCGCGAGCTCGAGCCGCGCGTCCCGTTCGTCTCGGAAAAGGATCGCGGACAGGCGGACGCGATCAACCGCGGCATGTCGCGTGCGAGGGGAGAAGTCCTTGGTTATCTGAACAGCGACGACGTGCTTCTGCCCGGCGCGCTCTCAGCCGTGGGCGAGGCCTTCGCCGCGGATCCGGAGCTGCTCTTCCTATGGGGCCGTGCGAGCTATCTGGACGAGGCCGGCCGTGTCGTTTCGCCCTATCTCGTGAAACCCGACGCCATCGCGCGCGTTGCCGACGCCTGCTTCATCGCCCAGCCCGCGGCCTTCTTCCGGAGGAAGGTCTGGGACGATATTGGCCCATTCGACGAATCGCTGCACCACACGATGGACTATGACTACTGGCTGCGGATCGCCGCACGGTACCCGCAATCGAAGATGCGCTTCCTCGACAGCGAGCTGGCCGGATGCCGGATGCACGCGGACGCGAAAACGGTGGCGGGGTGGACGCGCGCGCTTGACGAGATCTTCGCGCTCGTGAAGAGGCGCACGGGCTACGTGTCGCTCTGGTGGTGCGTCGCGAAGTGGGACCATCTCACGGACGGCCGCAGCCAGGCGACCGACCCGCACCCCGTGCCGTGGCGGGCTTACCCGCCCGCGATAGCGGAGTTCCTGCGGCGGAATCCGGCGAGGCTGTGGGGACGAGGACTCAAAGGCGCCTCCGGGGGGCTGCGGAAGAGGCTCGGAGCGCGCTAAGGGGCCTCCGGGAAGCTAGTCGAGGTACCCGAGGGACCGCAGACGACGAGCGAGCTCCGTGTTGCGCTCCCTCTCTTCCTTCGTCGGCGCGTCCTTTTTCTTCGTGGCCGCCTGTCTTGCGCTCGGCGTGGCGGGAGCTGGAGAGATCGCGTTGCCGGACGCGAGGGGCCGATCCCGCCGGAGGAGCGTGGGCAAGGAATCGATCCGGGCGAGCGGGTCAAGATTGAAGTGGCGCCGGAAGGTCTTTGGGGGAGGGTCCCGGCCGTCGTCGGTTCTCGCCCAGATGCGGATCGAGTCGGCGACTCGCGCGGTGCGTGTGAGAGCCGAGACCGGGCCGGTCGGCCTGACGGAAATGCCATAGTCGCGGATCACCAGCGGCACCTCGAAAGGCTTCTCGAGGAACCCCCCGAGACCGTGTGCAAGGAACCCGCCCTCTCCGAGAGCTTCACCATGGTCGGCGGTCAGGACGACGACCGCGTTGCGCAGGAGGCCATGCCGCTCCAGGAGCTGGAAGGTATGCCGGAGCTGGGCGTCGAGGTAGCGCACGCCGCCATCGTAAAGCTCGGTGAGGAACTGCAGCCCCGCGGCCGTGTAATTGTCGGCGTACTCGTAGGGCATGACCTGCCGAAGATGGCGTGGGTTGTTCCCTTGAACGGGAAACCCCCGGATGTCGCCGTTCACGGGCCATTCTTTCCAGAGCCGGTCCGGAGAAGGGCCGAAGCCCGCAGGCGGCAAGTAGACATCGTGAGTGTCGAAGAAGTTCATGAAGAGAAAGACGGGCCGGCCTCCTCGACCCGGTTCGCAGCCCTCGAGAACCCCCTCGAGGCGCTCGTTCATGGCTTCCGCGGATGAGAGGAGCTTGCCTAGGTACATGTCCAGTCCATTGGCTTCCCGCGGCGTGATTCGATGGCGCTGGATTCGCTCGGCGATCTCCGCGGTGACCGGCGTGGCCGTCACGTACGGGGAGGAAACGAAGGTCTGGAAAGGCAGGACGCAGTTCATCGTCGCCGGATCGACGGACGGGTTTGCGGAAAGGCCGATCGTGTCGTAACCCACCGCGTTCAGCTCAGTGACGACGGAGAGGCCCGGTACATCCACCGGCGTCCCGAGAGCGTCCGGCGGATAGCCGGTGAGCATGGCGAAATGAGACTGAGGGGTGACATCCGCCGGGCTCAACGCCTTGCGGAAGACGAGGCCCCTTTTCGCCCACTCATCGAGGAAGGGCGTCAGGGACTTGCCGTTTTTCCGGGCCCCGATCCGGTCGGCCCGGAACGTGTCCAGCACGATGAGGATGATGTTCGGCCGGCCGTTCGGGGAAGCCGCCGGAGTCCCGGCCGGCACGCCCGCGAACCCGGCGCGATGGGCAAGCAATAAAACCAGCGCGCCGGCGAGCTGGCACTTCGGGTTCAACACGGGGATTTGACTCCTGAATGCATGAGAAAGTTTACGTCAGGCGGTGCCTTCTGGGGCGAACCGCTAAGCGAATGTCAAACTCGGACAAATAGACTTGCGTGGTTGACGAAGGGGACGAGTGCCCGGTAGCTACGCGAGCGATACGGGCACGCTCTGTGGCAGGATGATGCGGCCCTCGTCGAGTGTCACGGTCCGGTCGCATTGTCGGGCGACTTCCCGGTCGTGCGTGACGACGAGCAGCGTCGTGTCCGGCAAGGCAGTCCTAAGGTTCCTAACGATCAACTCGACGGTCGGTACATCGAGGTGCGCGGTGGGTTCGTCGAGGAGGAGAAGCGCCGGGCGCCGGAGAATCGCCCGGGCGATCGCGATCCGCTGGCGCACGCCGCCCGACAGCGTCCCGCCGTCGTCTCCGACGGGCGTCTCCCAGCCCGAGGGCAACTTGGCCACGATTCCGTCGAGAAACGCGAGGCGCGCGGCTTCGGACAACGCTAATCGCGTGGCTCCAGGCGTTCCGTAGGACACATTCTCGGCGAGCGTCCCCCGAACGACGAGTGGATCCTGAAGCACCGTGCCCGTCCTCCGGCGCATCGACACGATGTCGAATGCGCCGTACGGGATTCCGTCCGCGAGCAGGCGGCCGGACCACGGTTCGTCGAAACCCAGAATGAGGTTGAGGAGCGTCGTCTTCCCGGCTCCGTTCCTTCCGACCAGCGCGACCGCCTCGCCCGAGGCAAGGGTGAGCGAGACTTCGTGAAGGACGGGGCCGAGCATCCGGTCGTATCCGTAGGTGACGTCCTCGAGCGCGATCCTGCCCTGGAAGGACAGAGGCGGCCGGGCGCTCGTGGGCGCGGATGCTGGCAGCCGCAGGAGATCGAGGACGGCCTCGAGCGAGGCCCGTCCTCCCACGATGAGCGGCAGGCTCGTCGAAACGATTCCCATCTGTGTGCGCAAAAGGCCGAGCGTCACGAAGAACGAAACGAGCGTGCCGGTCGTCATGCGCCCGCGCACGACCTCGATCCCGCCGACGGCGAGAACGACGGTGCCTGCGGCCGCGAAAAGGAAGGCGTGGAGGAGGCCGTATGTCGCGTTCAGCCACGCCATGCTGCCGCTGATCTCTCGCAAACGGTGAATCTGGCCCACCTGCGATTTCAGCTCGTGATCCTCGGCCGCTTGTGCGTGGATCAGGTCTTGCTTCTGGAGAACAAACAGGATTCCCCGGCTGAAGATCTCGAATTCCCGGCGAAAGAGCGCGACGTCGCGGCGAATCCGGACTCCCAATACGCGGCTCGTCATCCAGACCGCGGGGAGAAAGAGCAGCGTGAGGAAGAACAGTCGCGGCGAGAGAGACAGAAGAACGAGGCCGAGAGCGCCGCCCACGAGAGCTGCCGGAATGAGCATCACGACGAGGGCGTTCGTCATCGCATCCACGCGCTCCGTGTCGTCCACGGCGCGCGTCTGGAAGGCTGCGCGGTCGGCGGTCGCGAGGTCGTTGCGCGGAAGCGAGCAGAATTTCGCGACGAGATCCTCACGAATGCGTGCCGTCGCCAGCTTCGTCACGCCGAGCGAAAGGTGGCGGACCCAGAGGGCGAGACCTGCCTGCACGAGCGTGAGCGCGAGGATCGCTCCACCCGTCGCGAGGAGACCCGGGATGTCGCCCGCCGGAATCATCTGGTCGAACGCGCGCTTCGCGAGCCAGGGGATCGGGAGAAGCGCGGCCGGCTGGGCCACGGCGGCGAGAAGCGCGAAGCTGACGGATCGCTTCGAGCCGTCGAAATACGCCACGTACGCGTGCAGTGCCTCGCGTCCCGTCACATGTCACCTCGAGTCCTGCCGCCGTATCCGGATCGGCCGAGCCGCCGGAAAAGTCTTCGGCGGAAGGAGAGGAGCGTCGCGAATGGCTCCGTTCGCAAGGCCCAGCTTCGAATCCTGGCGTGGGCTGGGGTCATCACGAGGAGTCCTGTGACGGAGACTCGCATGACGTACGCCGCGAGTGCACGCCGTTCGCTCCACGGACGAGCCGGTGTGCGGGCGTGTTCGACGAGCACCTCCTCGTAGAGACCCAGAAACGCGTCCACCATGTCGTCGAGACCAGCAAGTTCACGCAAGCGGCGCGAGGCCTCGGCCGCATCGTCGGCGTCGTAGCGGCCGATCTCCTCGACGAGGCTTGCGGCCGTCACGGGCCGGGTAAGAAGCCTTCGGCCGAAGTTCAGGGGTCTCATCCGATCGACGTCCGTCGCGGTCACGAGAGATCCGACGCCCCACTCGTCGCAGAGAATCACGGCGCAGCCGGTCGCGAGGGCTTCGAGAGCGCATCGCGCCTTCGCGAAGACGATGTCGTATCGGCCGAGAATCTCCTCGGGGCGCGCGATGGAGTTCCCGCATCCGAGGCCTGCAACGTCCAGCGCGAGGCCGGCACGCGCGCAGGCTTCGCGGACGGCGGGCAGGTAGGTCTCTTCCCTCGCGTAATTGCTGAAGAGCAGGGCGCGCCGCGGTATCCGGGGTAGGGGGCCGCGGGGCGAAAATCGCGTGAGATCGACCGCGTTCAGAATCATGCGCGTGCGCTCGGGTGGAGTTCCACACGCGAGCAGCCGCTCCCGGTTCGGCTCGTCGACGGCGACGTAGCGATAGAAGCGGGGGAGGAGAGGCGGCCGGTCCGTCCAGGCGCTGAAGTCGTGCGCGACGAAGAGGCCGGGAGAGCCTCGATGGTGGGCGAGAGCCGCCACGCCCTGCGGATGATGGCCGTGCACGATGTCCGGCGCGGGGCCCGTTTCCCGGAGACGCGTGACGACGCGCAGGCCCTTGCCACGCAGCTCGTCGGCGAGCGAACCTTCGCGCATCGTGTAGAGGGTCGGCTCGTGACCGCGGGCCGCGAGCGCGAGAGCAAAGTCCCGGGTCCATGTTTCCGATCCCGTGCGGTCCGCGAGCCAGGAGTTCGTGAGGAGGACGCGCACACTAAGGCCGTCAGCCGGCGACGGGACGTGCGGCGCCAAGCGCCTCGGCCACGGGGAGGAGGTGCTCGCGGAGCCGGATCACGCGCTCGTAGCGCCCGGCTGTAACACGGCGCTCGCCGAATGCCTCGTACTCCGGGACCGCGCCGCCGAAAAGGAAGGGCTCCGCATTGGGGTCGATCGGCCGGAGCGTCTCGATCCGATACGCCTCGGGGCCTCCGTGAGCGAGGGCGGTCTCGACCTCGAAGCGCATCTCGGAATAGCTTTCGGCGGCGACACGCTTGCGCGCGAGGGCGGCGTCGTCGAGGACGAACCGGAGGGCTCCCGGCGGGTCATCGGCGGCGGGCCTCGTGAGGGGAAAGTCCCAGGAGGTAACGACTCGCCCACGAGCCGTCGCGGCACGGACTGCCGCGTCTGCGACGAGCCTGCAGACGTCGTGAGCAGGGTTGTAACCTTCGGCCGAATCGGCGACGACCATCTCGATGCTGCCGCTGACGATCGCGGCCGCGAGTCTCTCGGCGAGACCGAGGAAGAAGGATGTCTCGCCGGAGACAAGCGCTTCGTAGAGGCGGCGGTCCGGGCACGTGCCGAAGATCTCTCCGGGAAACGCGCCCGCCCTTTCCAGAATCGTCCTCGTCGATCCGAGGCGGCTGACCCCGCTCCTTCCCGAGCCATCCGTCAGCACGAAGACGTGCGGGCGGCTGG
>ODAK010002194.1_pt1 | contig 20645 bp, 20 predicted proteins | sample 1539591 | NCBI WGS metagenome assembly ODAK01 (sample SAMEA3539303, study PRJEB22396) | soil metagenome | biome: tundra; feature: field; material: soil | place: USA | collected 2010-05 | depth 0.15 m | reverse complement strand
GGCTGGCCTGACCGGCGCGCTGGTGACGCCGATCCTGTCGCTGTCGCCCGGCGTCGGCGATCCCGTGCTGGCGACGTCGTTCCTCACCGTGATACTCGGCGGTCTGGGCAGCCTCGGCGGCGCCGCGCTCGCGGCCTTCGTCGTGGGCATCGTTGAAGCCTACACCAGCGTCTACTTCGGTGGATCGATCGGAGCTCTGGTCTTATTCGTTCTGGTGCTGCTGCTGCTTGTGTTCCGTCCAACCGGTTTGCTCGGCCGCGAAACGCGCGGAGCCTGACATATGGACGCCTCGACGCCACACGCCGGCCTCACTGAAAAGCTGGTGCGGCGCGAGAGGTTTCTGGGTGGTGCGGAGATCGCCGCGATCCTGACGTTTGCCGTGACGTTCGCCATCCCCCTGCTGACCAAAAGTGTGCTGGTTTATTCCGTGCTGAACCAGATCCTCGTCGGCGTCATCGCCGCGCAAAGCGTCTGGATCATGCTGCGGATGAACCTGCTGAGTTTCGCCACGCCGGCCTTCATGGCGATCGGCGGCTATACCGTGGCGATCGCCGGCCGCCATGACATCACCGACGCCTTCCTGATGACCGCCGCGGCGTTCCTGCTCCCGGCACTGGTGGCGGTGCCTCTGGGTGCCCTGGTTCTACGGTTGCGCGGCACGTATTTCGTGTTGGTCACCTTTGTGCTGTCGCAGATCACGCAACTGGTCCTGTTCGAAACACCGGCGCTGACCGGAGGGTCGAATGGTATCTCCGGGATTCCGCCGGTCACGTTGTTCGGTTCGGAGTTGGCCAGCTACCGGGAGATGTTGTTGTTCGCTTGCGGGCTGGCATTGCTCGCCACATTGATCACGGCCTTGCTGACCCGCCATTTCCGCCAGCATTTCGCGGCGATCGAGGAGAACGAGATCCTGGCTGAGAGTCTCGGGCTGGTGGTGTGGCGCTACAAGGCGCTGGGTTTCATCGTCGCGGCCGGCGTGGCGGGGCTGGCTGGCTATTCGCTGGTGAACATGCTGCTGACCGCGCACCCCAGTTCGTTCGATTCAATCACCGCCGTGGATTTCATCGCCTACACGATCGTTGGCGGCCGTGTCTCCATCCTTGGCCCGATTGTTGGCTCCACGCTGCTCGTCTGGGCTACGAACCTGTTCGGCACGCATGGCCAGTACGCACAAGGGCTGTACGGCGTGCTGATCCTGGTGGTCGTTCTGGCGGCGCGCGGCGGCATCGTCGGCTCGGTTGGCGCGTTGGCGCGCCGGTTGCGGTCATGAGCGAACTGCGCGTCGAAGGTCTGGCCAAGAGTTTCGGTGGTCTGCGGGTGTTTGAAAACATCAGCTTCTCGCTTCCCGCCGGCGCGGTACTGGGTGTGATCGGGCCGAACGGCGCCGGCAAGACGACGCTGATCAATGTGATCTCCGGCCGCCTGACACCGTCGGAAGGCCGGGTGATCCTGGATGGGCGCGACGTCACGGGGTGGCCAACGCACGCGCTGAGCAAACTTGGCGTCGCGCGCAGTTTCCAGCAGACCAACACGTTCCGCGGCGTTTCGGTGCGCGAGAATCTCGCCCGGGCGATCCGTTTCGGTCACGGCACAGAGGGCGATCTGGCAAGACTGCTGCACGATTTTGGCCTCGGCGATCGCCTGGAGGAGCAAAGCGACAAGCTGCCCTACGGATTGCAGAAAATGCTGGGCCTGCTCATGGCTTTCGCCACCGGGCCGCGCGTGGTGCTGCTCGATGAGCCCGCGGCGGGGCTCGAACGCGCCGAGCGGCACCGTATCGATGCGTTCGTGCAACATGCGTGTCAGGCCGCCGGCTGCGCCGTGCTGATCGTGGAGCATGACATGGACCTGATCCGCCGGCTGTGTCCGCGTGTGCTGGTTCTCGATGCCGGCGCCGTACTGGCGGATGGCGCGACAGTCGAGGTGCTGGCCAGACCGGACGTGATCGCCGCCTATCTCGGCGGTGACGACGATGAGGTCGCATGATGCTGCTACGGATTGAAAATCTGCACGTGCGATACGGCGGGATCAGTGCGCTGTCGGGCGTTTCGATCGACGTGGCGGAAGGCGAGACGGTGTTGCTGGTAGGTGCCAACGGCGCCGGCAAGTCGAGCACCATCAACGCGGTGATCGGTCTGGTGCCGGCCGCCGGCGGGCGCATCATGTTCGACGGCGTGGAGCTTTCATCCGTACCCTGCGAGCAGCGGGCGCGGCATGGGATTGGTTATGCGCCGGAAGGCCGGCGAGTGTTCGCCACGCTCTCGGTCACTGATAACGTGTTGTCTGGAGCGTTCGGCCGTGGCCGGGTCCGTCAGCGCGAGGCATTGGACTGGTTGTGCTCGGTATTTCCGCTGCTGAGCGAGCGCGCCAAACAACCGGCGGGGCAATTGTCGGGCGGGCAGCAGCAGATCGTCGCGCTGGCGCGGGCCATGGCGGCGTTTCCGCGGTTGCTGCTGTTGGATGAGCCGTTCCTCGGTCTGGCGCCGGTCTGGATCGCGCAGATCAGCGATGCGATCACGCAGTTGCACCGGCGCGGCACAACCGTGCTGATGACGGAACAAATGGCCCGCCCGGCGTTGAAGTTGGCGACGCGAGGATATGTGATGCGCGGTGGCGAGGTTCGGCACAGTGGTACTGTGGCGGAGATCCGCGAACTGGCGCTCGCGGACGAATATTTGTAGTCACGCGGCGACCGACCGCACGACCCAGCCGTCACCGGCCCGGGGAAGGGGACGTTCCCTTTTGCCGCCCCGCCACACCACGGTGCCGTGCAGGTCGATGGCCCAGGCGGCACCGACGGCGAGAACTCGCAGGCCATCGCTGGCCTCGGCGTGTGACGTAATGTGGTGATGACCGTGCACGATCAGCCGCGCACCCATCGCGCGAGCGAGGTCGTCCAGCACGATGACTCCCGCCGGATGGCTGGACGGCGCTTCGTGCGTGACCAGGACTTCGGTTCGTTGTTCCGAAAGCGCATCCACGTCCTCCGGCCAGATCGCCGTGGTCGCCAGAAAATGCGCGAATGCCGCGGCTTGTCGCGGGTTGAGATCCGGGCGAGTGACCGGGAGATCGGCTGCGAGTTGTTCGCGCCGATGCAGTCTGGGTGGTGCGTTGCCCGACCAGACATGGGGCAGAAACGTTCCGCCAAGCCCAGAGACGCGGACCCCCGCGATTTCGGCAACGCGGGTATGCAATGCCCCCGCCGAGGTGAGCGGATTGCGTTCAGGCGCGGCGAGATTTTCCCACATCTCGCGTCCCGCGTCATGTTCGTGATTGCCGTGGATCCAATATACCTCGACACCGCGGTCCAGCAGCGGCGCGGCCAATTGATCCAATGGCAGCGTGCACTCGATATCGCCAAGCAGAACGGCCGCGGAAGGCGGGGTTGGCAGGGCGGCGAGACCGGCCGCGACGTGGTGCCAGTTTTGGTGAATATCACCGATGAAAATAAGACTCATGCGGCTCCGACGTGCGATTGGAGTTACCACTATGAAAGCATGATCCGGGATTGCAAGCAGTCGCTGCCATGATCGCCGCGCGAAGGTGTAGATAATTGCACAGGTATCCAATGAGCATCGGCGGGGCCGGAGCCAGTCCGGCGGGGTGGCACGTTGCACGAGACGGTGTGACGTCGTATGCCAAATCAGCGCGCCGGCCCGTGCGCGGCATGGCGGAACGCCGCCCGCTGCCAGGCTGCGATTGAGGGAGATGAACGGACATGGATTTCGGATACACACCGGAGCAACAGGCTCTGCGGCGCGAGGTCCGCGCCTTCATCGCTGAGCACGTGACCGAAGATGTTCTGGCCGAACGCGGCTCGTCGGAGTCAAACACGGGGCGTGGCGAAGGCGGCGCGATGAAGCGGCTTTACGAGAAGGTATATGAGCGCGGCTGGCTCGGAATCACGTATCCGAAGGAGTACGGCGGTCAGGGCGGCGATCGCATGACCCAGTACATCGTCGAGGAAGAGTTCACCCGCGTTGACATCCCCGTCGGCATGGGCGGCAGCGGCGCGCCGGCGATCATGGCGGCAGGCACCGAAGAGCAGAAGCAGTATTATATCCCGGGTCTGATCAAGCGCGAGATCTCCTTCGCGCTTGGCTTCACGGAGCCGCACGCGGGCGCCGACCTCGCGTCGTTGCAGTGCCGCGCGGTGCGCGATGGCGACGAGTACGTCATCAACGGGCAGAAGATGTACACGTCGTCAGCGCATATGGCGACGCACATCTATCTGATGGCGCGGACCAACCCGAACCTGCCGAAGCATCGCGGCATCTCGATCTTCCTGTTCCCGATGGATACGCCCGGGATCACGGTGCGGCCATTGTGGACCATGCAGAACGATCCGACGGCGCCAATTGGCACCACCTATGGCCACCAGCGCACCAACGAAACGTTCTTTGAGGACGTGCGTATCCCGGCAGCCAGTCTGTTGGGTAAAGAGAACGGAGGCTGGCGCGTCGGCGCCATGGGCCTCAATCTGGATCGCGTCGGTGCCTCGCGCTATCTGATCTCGGTCCGCCGTGACGAGGATATCGTCAACTTCGTCAAATTGAATTCGTTCGATGGCTATGCCCCGGCGAAAGATCCGGCGATCCGCGACAAGATCGCCGAACTGTGGATCGAGGCGCAGGTGTGCCGGCTGATGACCATGCGCAGCATGTCGATCGTCGAGCACGGCGGCAATTTCACCTACGAAGGCTCGGCGGAAAAGACCTGGGCGCCGGAACACGGCGTGCGCACGACGGAAGCGATCGCCCAGATGCTCGGCCCATACGGCCAGCTTCTGAACGGCTCGCCGCACGCGGTCGAGAGCGGCATTTTCGCGCACAACCTGCAAGGCGCCTTCCAGTCCGGCATCAACCACGGCAGCACCCAGGTCATGCGTGACCAGATCTGCCGCCGCGGTCTGGACATGCCAAGGAAGTGACGCCGGTCGCGGAGGAAAAATGATGGATACGACACTGAGCGAAGAAGAAGTGATGGTCCGCGAGACCGCGCGGAAGTTTCTCGAAGCGCGCTGTCCGACCAAACTGGTCCGGGCCATGGAAAAGGACGAAAAGGGTTATCCGCCCGACCTGTGGCGAGAAGCCGCCGAGCTTGGCTGGCAAGGTCTGGCGCTGCCCGAACAATACGGCGGTAGCGGCCTGCCGATGACGTATCTCGGCTTGGTGATGCACGAAGTGGGACGCGCGCTGACGCCGTTGCCGATGCTGAGTACGGTGACGGCGGCGTTGACCATCGCCGCGCATGGCGACACGGCATTGTGCCAGGAGGTCCTGCCGAAGGTCGTTTCCGGTGAAACCATCCTCACCTGGGCCTTCACCGAGCAAGACCCGCGGTTTCTTCCCGAAACGGTGCGGATGCGGGCGGTCGCCGACGGCGATCATTTCGTACTCACCGGGACAAAACTGTTCGTGGAGAATTTCGTCGCCGCCGATCAGTGCCTGGTGGTGTGCCGCACCTCGGACACGGGATTGTCGGTGTTTCTGGTCGATTGCCGAAGCGCGGGCATCTCGCACCGTGACCTGGTGACGCTGGCGAAGGACCGGCAAAGCGAGGTGACGTTCAATGCCGTGCGGGTGCCGCGCGGGCGGCTGGTCGGCGGCCTGAACGAGGGCGCCGCGATCGCCGAGGGTCTGATTGATCGTGCCACCGTCCTGCTGTGCGCCCAAATGCTGGGTGCGACGCGCAAGGACATGGAGATGGCGGTGGAATGGTCGAAGTTCCGCAAGGCGTTCGGCCAGCCGATAGGCGCGTTCCAGTCGTTGCAGCACATGTGCGCCGATATGCTGATGTGGGTGGATGGCGGCGATCTGCTGACCTATGAGGCGTTGTGGAAGATGGACCAGGGGCTTCCGGCCTCGGTCGAGGTGTCGCAGGCCAAGGCGTTCTGCAACGAAAAATGCCAGGCGGTGGTGCGCGGCTGCCAGGTGATCCATGGCGGCATCGGCTTCATCATGGAGTTCGATCTGCAGCTTTGGTATCGTCGGGTCTGTGCGTGGACCACGCGGTTTGGCACGGCGTATGAGCACCGCGCACGGATCGCGCGGGCGCTGCTGGATCATCCCGGAACGGTCATTCTGGGCCAGCCGGTACCGGTCGTGGCGGAAGCCTGAGACAGAACGAACAGAGGAGAACGTCAGATGGCGCAATGCCCGGTATGCGGTGCGAGCGTGGATGAGGCGGCGGTGCGGGCGACGACGGGCTTCACCGCGCACGGCGCGTCGGAGATGGATCCGACGAAAGGAACGCGGCAATTTCACGACGGCAAGTGGGTTTATTTCGACAGCCTGGAATGCCGCGGCAAATTCCTCACCAGCCCCGAAACTTATGTCCGCGCGTCATAGAAGCGATGATGCCGCCGTCAGCATTGGATGACCTGAGGGTCCTGGACATCAGTCAGGGAATCGCGGGCCCGCTTTGCGCCAGACTTCTGGGTGATTATGGCGCGGACGTCATTAAAATTGAACCACCAGGTGGCGAATGCGGCCGCCGCATGCCGCCATTCTTTCACGATGACCCGGATCCGGAAAAGAGCCTGTTCTTCCTGATGGCCAACCTGAACAAGCGCGGCATTGTCCTGGATCTGGAACGTCCAAAAGATGCCGCGCTGTTCAGGGAACTCGCCCGTAACGCCGATGTCATCGTCGAAAGTTTCGAGCCGGGTTACCTGGCGTCTCTCGGCCTTGATCACGCGACACTGGAGGCCGAGAATCCGGGGCTGGTGATGACCTCCATCACTCCGTTCGGGCAAACCGGTCCGTACAGTCACTATAAGGGCTGCGAGATCGTTACCTACGCGACCAGCGGGATCATGGCGATCAGCGGGACCGCGGACCGGGAACCGTTGAAACATGGAGGTTTCCCCGGGCATTACGAATCCGCGATGAACGGCATGCTGGCGACGAACGTCGCGCTGCTGACCCGCGATCTGACCGGCCTCGGTCAGCATGTCGACGTGTCGATGCAGGAGGTCGTGACCTCGTCGCTGGTGATCAATCAGCCGAATTACAGTTTCACCGGCGGGGTCCAGGGCCGGCGCCGTCCGGAAGGCAGTTCATTCGGCCAGGTGACACCATGCCAGGACGGGTTTTTCGTCTGTCAGGAAGGCGGCAGTGCCACCTGGAACGATATCGCGAATTTCTTCGGCCGCGAGGAACTGAAGGAGGAGAAATTCGCCAACCAGGCTCAGCGGTTGCTGCATGGTCACGAACTGGATGAGATCATCCTGGACGCGACCAAGGACCGCACGATGGCGGAGATGTTCAAGACAGCCTCGGAACAGTTCCGCATGCTGTTCGGCATCGTGCAGACGCCGGAGGACCTCGCGAATTGTCCGCAACTGGAAGTCCGCGGATTCTATCAGGAAGTGGATCATCCCGTGATCGGCAAAATCCGTGTTCCATTCCGTATGTGGAACATGAGTGCGGGTCCGGCGACCTGCCGCCGCCCAGCGCCGCTGTTGGGGCAACACAACAGTGAAGTGCTGGCGGAACTCGGCCGCGCCGCCGCGTGATGGGAAATGGTGCCCAGAGATGACGCTTCCGCTGGCGGGTTTGCGGATTATCGATATCAGCAACGTGTTTTCGCTGCCGTACGCCGGCGGATTGCTGGCCGATCTCGGCGCTGAGGTCATCAAAATCGAAGGACCCGCGCGACTGGATATCTCTCGCGGCGGCGCCTTTTCCGGTGTGCATCCGGACAACGAACCGGGCGACGATCCGTGGAATCGCTCCAGCACTTATAACCTGCTGAATCGCGGCAAGAAGTCGCTCGCGATTGATCTGCGCCGGCCGGAGGGAAGACAGGTCCTGAAGGACCTCATCAAGGTCAGCGACGTGCTGACCGAGAATTTCACCCCGCGCGTGATGCGAGGGTGGGAACTTGATTACCCGAACGCGACGAAACTCAACCCGAAGCTGATCATGGTGTCATGCAGCGGATATGGGCCTCAAGGGCCCTACGCGCAGTATCCGGCACAGGCGACGACGCAGGAGGCGACGCACGGGCTTGCACATGTCACGGGTTATCGCGGCGATGTTCCCTCAAAGGCCGGCCAATCTTTCGTTGACTTCCTCGCGACATGGGCTTTGGTCATGGGCACCACGCTCGCGCTGCGCTACCGGCATCGTTTCGACAAGGGACTTTGGGTCGATGTCGCGATGTACCAACTCGGCTGCACCATGGTGGCGGATCGCATTCTGGATTGGGAGGCCAACAAACGCCTGGGTGAGCGTATCGGCAACCGTCATCCGTGGTTGGCGCCGCAAGGATGCTATCGTTGCGCCGGCGATGATGCCTGGTGCGTCATTTCGGTGCATGACAGCCACGAATGGATGGCGCTTTGCCGGGTGATCGGCCGGCCGGAGCTCGCGAATGACCCGCGTTTCGCCAGCAACGACGCACGGATGCGCAATCATGATGAGATTGATACGTTCATCAGCGCATGGACGGCATGTCGATCGAAGACCGAAACGATGGAATTGCTTCAAAGCGCCGGTGTCCGTGCCGGCGCGGTGTTTAATGCACGGGACATGCATCTCGATCCGCACGCGAAGGCGAGGGGTCTGCTGGAAACCTTGTCCTTCCCGCCGGAACGCGGCATCGGCAAGCGCATGATCCTCGGCCGCCCCTGGAAATTGAGCAAATTGCCGCTGGCCGGGCGAGGCCCAGCGCCGTGTCTGGGTCAGCACAATCGTGAGGTGTTGAGGGATATTCTGGGCTACGACGAGGCGCGTTACGCGGCGCTCGAAGAGTCGGGCGTTATCGGCACGAAACCAACCGTGCCGCGCCCGGTTATTCGCATGAGCATGGATGAACGCGTCCGGCGGGGGCGTTTGGCGTCCTGGGACCCGGATTACAAGGAGCGGTTGGGCATTCAGGAATGATACCCGGGCTCCGAGCGCGATCATTTTCCAGCGGTACCGACCGCGCCATCGTTGCCACGGCCGTCGTGTGTGCGCCGGAGCTTCGTTTGCACCTTATCCCAGTTTCGCCCTACGTTTCAATTCCGCGGATCGGCCCGTCTGCCTGGTCATTTATCTCGATCAAGGCCTCGCGTTTGGTCCGCTTATATCTGGACTTCTTGCAATGGCTGGTGACCGCGCGAGGTGCCAGGCTGCTACCGTGAATGAATGCCGGGCTTGGATCGTCGCGCGGCTGATGGCCGGCCCGCGGCCCCGAGAAGGACCAACAAACCAATAATGCATCGTCGCCCAGGGAAGGAAATGTAACAAATGACCACCGTATCGTTAACGGGGACTGGCGCGGAGGACCTCACTGCCCGAACGGTGACGCCCGCGGAGCAGCTCACCGCCCGCCTCGACCGGCTGCCGATGACGCGGAGCCTATGGATCATGACGGTTCTGCTGACCTTTGGCGGCTTTTTCGATGGCTATGCGATTGGGCTCATCGGCGCTTTGGGCCCGGGCCTCATGAAGTCGGGAATCTTCACCGCGACCACGGTGAGCTTTTTCGGCATGAGTGGGTTCGCGAGCTTTGTCGCGGCGATGTTCGCCGGGTTGTTCGTCGCCGCGCTTGGCGTTTCCTTTATCGCGGACCATTTTGGCCGGCGTGCCATCTTTGCCTTCTCGCTTCTCTGGTTTGGCATCGCCAACTTCGTGATGGGACTCCAGACGACCGCTGACGGCGTCAACATCTGGCGGTTTATCAGCGCGCTGGGCGTCGGTGTCGAACTCGTCACGGTGGACGCCTATCTCTCCGAGCTGGTTCCCAAAAGGGTCCGCGGCAGAGCGTTTGGCTTCCTGCAGGCGATGAGCGCGATCAGCTTCCTGGTTGCCTATATCCTCTCCTGGCAACTGGTTCCGAATGCTCCGTTCGGCTTTGACGGCTGGCGCTGGGTGGCCTGGATTGGCTCAATCGCCGCGGTCGCCGTCTGGTGGATCCGACTCGGTCTGCCCGAAAGTCCCCGTTGGCTCGCCCAACAGGGGCGGATGGAAGAGGCCGAGAGAGTGATGGCGAGGATCGAAGCGCGGGCCGAGGCCGAATCCGGGCGGCCTCTGCCGACGCCGGAGCCGCCGCATTACCAGGATCCGCGCAAGGGGAGCATCGTCGAAATCTTCAGCCCGCGCTATCTCAAACGTACAATTATGCTGATGCTCTTCAACTTTTTCCAAACGGTCGGGTTCTACGGCTTTGTCGCATGGACGCCGACCTTGCTCATCGCCAAAGGCATCCATATCACCCAAAGCCTCGAATACAGCATGATCATCAATATCGCCGCCGTGGCTTTTCCGCTCCTGATCATGCTGTTCGCCGACGAGATGGAACGCAAATGGCACGCCTGCGCTTCGTGCTTCGCGATCGCCGTGTTCGGCATCTGGTTCGCCAGCGCAACCACGCCGGCCGCGCTTATCATACTTGGGTCTTGCCTGGCGATGTCAACGCAGTGGCTCTCGTACGGGCTTCACAGCTATCAGTCGGAACTCTATCCGACGCGGATCCGCGCCCGTGGGATTGGGTTCGTGTATTCCTGGAGTCGGCTTAGCGGCATCCTCACCCCGTTCTTCGTCGCCTTTTTCCTGCGGGACTTCGGTGCCACGGGCGTGTTCGTCTTCGTCGCATTTTGCATGGCGGTGGTGATCATCTCGGTCGCGACGCTCGGTCCGCGCACTGGAAAGCTACAGCTGGAGGCGATCGCGCACTGAGCAAGGGGGGGCCTCGGTCCCCTCTTTGACCAGCACCTTCGCGCGGCCCGGAAGGTTAGCCTGGCACCTTCCGGGCGATCGCGATTAACCTGTCCGTGGGAGTCCGGTGCGGACCGCGGAGTCATTCGTTCCCGCCATGGCGCGCGCCTGAAGCGCGACGCCGCCCGGCCAGGTGGCAAACGCCTTAACCGACCTTCCAGATTTCCCCGGTCCGCGCGATGTGTTTGATCGGCGTCAGACTGTCTACCTGGAAGCCGGTCTTTCGCAGCCAGGCGTCGAACTCCGCCTGCGTGTTGGCATGACACTCCGCGAGCACGCGTCCATCGGCCAGCGCGACCACTTCGGTGATCGTGGTGCGCGGGTCCAGGCGCCACTTATCCGTGGCCTTCAAATCAGCGGTGAATTTACCCAGATCGTCCCATCCAGGCACCTTCCCGATCGCGATCCAGCGTCCCATATCGTCTCCTCCGCCGTTCGCAACGGCGCTACAATGGTTAAGCCTCTTTCGGCGCCACGAACGGATAGGGGACCGCTCGGCCACCCTTGATCGGCAGCACGATGGTCGCCGTTCCCGGACATGTTTCGATGTCCGATTGAAGCTTCATCCCCACGTCCATCTCGACCAGGCCCAGTCCGTCGGCGACCCGCTTGCCGGTCACTTTGGCCCAGACCGTGATGGTGTCGCCGGGAACGATCATCGCCCGATGCTGAAACTGCACTTTCCACGGCCAGCCGTCAGGCAGGCAAAGATCCTTCAGATAGCGCGGCAGGATGCTCTGCTTCCACGATCCTTGCCCCAGGATGTTTGGCAGCCCGTCGTGATAGACCGCGAAGTTCTGGTCGTAATGAATACGGTGCCAGTTCTCGATCGCGGCACTCCATCGGAACAGATGGGTCGGCGTCATCGGGCCGATCACCAGCGGCGGCATCTCCTGCCCAACCGCAATGTCATCGAACCAGGTCTGCTTCTTGGTGCGAAGCTCGTCCGCGGTCACCATGATTTGAGTCCTCCTGTGATGCGGTCGTGCCTAACGGCGGATGGTGGATGCGCGCAGGATGCACAGCACCTCGCCATCCTGGTTGGTGTAGGTCGTCTGCGTGGTGACCACCAGCATCGCGGTACCGTCCTTGGTGACGCGCCCCTTGACGTCGTGGTACTTCGCCTGGCTGTAGATGTGGTCGCCCAGAGCCGGGTACTTGTAGACCTCGATCTCGTTGCCGGCGTTCAGGATACGCTTCAACGACGTCGGCAACGAGGGCAACTGCCCCTTCCGATCGGCGCCGCCTTCGCGCACCCCCCCGATGCCGTCCGAGTTCGGGTTCTCCCGGAACGCACGGCTGATCGGGTCTTCGACGCCGGCCAGCGTCTTGCGCCCGATATAGGAGCAATAGATCGGTGGTGTCACGATCCCGCCGAACTTCGTCGATTTCGCGAATTCGTCGTCCCAGTAGCGCGGATCGGGATCCATGATCGCGTTCGTGAAGATGCGCAGACCTTCCCGCTCGATGCCCCAGGGAGGGCTGGCCTCGACCTTTTCGGCGGACATGCCAACCAGCGCCTTGACCTCATCGGTCAGGGGATTTTTCGTCTCACTCATGCAAAGCTCCTTTCAGAGCACGGGCGAGCCGAAGCGCCGGGCTTCGACCCGCCAAAGCAACGATCCGCTCCCCATGCGGAGAGCGGACGCCCTTACTCCGCGGCCTGGGCCAGTTGCGGCTTCGGGAAGAACGCCTCTTCCCACGGCCATGCGCCGTCGGGCTCATACGTCGGTTGCCCCTTCAGCGCCCGGTCGAGATACGGGCTGCTGATCGGCTTGTCCCAAGGATAGATGCAGCCTTCGTAAACCTTCTTGCCGAGTTTGAAGTGCTTGGCCTGCTCCACCGTCTCGACGAATGGCGCGTTGGCGTCGACGAACTTGTCCGGCGTCATCGGGCGCGGACCGCCGCGGGAGACCATGCCCCAGGCATAACGGCCGATCATCTTTTCAAGCATCCAGACGCAGTCGATCAGCTTGTCGAGGTTGACGCCGGTCTCGACGCCCATGCCTTCCAACATGTGCATGAAGTCTTCCGTCGGCGCCATGCCCGTCGCCTGTCCGTTGCCGCAATACGGGCAACCGCCGATGCCGCCGATAGTGCCCTGCAGGTGCAGCGTGTCGTCCGCGTCGAGCGTCTTGATCGCGGCATAGGCCGACGTGATCGCCATGCCGCGCGCGTTATGCAGATGCGCGCTGAACGTGTCGATCTCCGGCCACTGGCGCTTCACGCGGCCAAAAATCTCCTCGACCTTCACCGGATGGCACCATCCCATCGGATCGCCGATGCTGACCGAGGTGACCTTGACGCCGACCGCGTCCCACAGCGCGTGCTGCTTCTCCAGGAATGCCATGGTCATATCGACGGTGAAGTTGCCGACGAAGTTGGAGCCGAAGGTGGCGTTGGTGCCGATTCCGGCCTCTTTGATGCCGTCCCGCACCGTGTTGTCGATCACCTTCTGCCACGCCGCCATTTCCTGCATCTGCGAGCGGTTGGTGTTGCGCCGGGCGAACACGTCGCATTGATGCACCCGCAGTTGCGGCCGCTTGCTGCGCACGATCGTCAGAGGCGGCGAATATTGCTTCGCCCGCTCCACGCCTTTTTCGTTCAGCGCCAGCGCGGTGTACATCACGCCCGGTTTTGGATGGAACTTCGTGACGATTTCGTCGATCCGCGCCATTTGCGGCGTGTATTTCGGACTGACGAACGAACCGATCACGATCTGCTTGAGGCCGGTCTCCGACAGCGCATCCAGCAGCGCGACCTTCTGGTCGACCGGGATGTCCTTGCTCTCGATCTGCATGCCTTCGCGCATGCCTTCTTCGGTATAGACGATTTTTGGGTAACGTCCTGACATTGGGTTCCCTCCATGGGTATTCGCGGGGCCACCTGGCTCTGCCGGTAAAACTCCATTTGACTCTCTGCCCGTCATTGCGCCAGGTCAAGCCTTTGTCATTTTCTTCGGCCTCTTTCAGCCATGACCGGGGCGTGCTTGGCTGCGGCGTAAGCAAGCGGGATGGAGTGGCTGACGGCGTGACGATCGTTTTCATAGGCGATATTCATCAACAATGGGATCGCGTCGCGCGTGGCCTGGACGCCTGGGACGATACGCCGCGCGCCGCGGTGCTGCTGGGTGACATCGAATGCACGCGGCCGCTGGACCAGCTTGCCGCGCCGCTGCTCGATCGTGGCATCGCGGTGCACTGGATTTTCGGCAACCACGACAATGATGGCGGTCCCGAGATGTGGGCGAATCTGGTCGAGCCCGCGCGCAATCCCCGCACCGCGCCTGGCGCGCTGCATGGCCGAGTGACCGAGGTCGCCGGCGTGCGCATCGCCGGTCTCGGCGGAACGTTCCGCCCCCGGATATGGGACCCGCCGACACCTCCCCGAGTGCGCCGGCGTGCTGACCTGCCGGATGATCTGGCGCGGCTCGGCACCGCCTGGCGAGACGATCATCTCAAGGCCATGGCGCACTCGCTCGGCTCCACCGCGATCTGGCCGGAGGACTACGAGGCCTTGGCCACACAGCGCGCGGACATCCTGGTGACGCACGAGGCGCCCGCCAGTCATCCGGCGGGCAATGCCGCTCTGGATGCTCTGGCGAGGGCCATGGGGGCGCGCCTTATCGTGCATGGCCACCATCATGTTACCTACCGCGCCGTCGCCGCCGATGGCATGCGGGCCATGGGAGTCGCCTCAGCCTGGGCGACCCACCACGACGGTACGGTTCTGTGGCGGGGGGAGACAACCCGCCGGCTACCGCCGATGCCCGATGGCTGGACGCTCGAGGCGGACCTGTCAGACCCGTGACGGAGGAAAACGCGGGTCCACGTAGTGGATCAACCGCGCTTCATCGGTCGCTGTGTCCAGCACCGCGCAACTCAGATGCCGGCCGTCGCTGCTGTCCCGCCCTTCGCCGGCCGTGCCCGGGTTCACCACCAGGACGCCGCCAAACCGCGACACGACATGCGCGTGGGTGTGACCATACAGCACGTAGTCCGCGCCCGCTTCGGCGAACAGCGCCAGCTTCTTGTTGTGCGGGAAGATATACTCGCCGCGCGGTTCCCACGGCGTCGAGTGAATCATGAGCACTTTCTTCCGCCCATAGGTCAGCATCCGGCGGTGCGGCTGCCCCGCCAGGAAAGCCGCCAGCTCCATATCGACACCTTCGCGGTTCGGCATTTCGGAGAGGAATGCCTCGTCGTGGTTGCCAAGTATGATTCGCGCGTCGAGGTCTTTTAACAGCGCGACGACGGCGTTGGAAAAGCGATTTCGGTCGACGCTGTCGCCAAGGCACAGCAATTCGTCGATCGGCCCCATGACCGCGAGCGCCTCACGCAGGCCCGCGATGTTGCAATGAATATCCGAAACGATCCCCAGCCTCACCGGCGGCGCCCCGGTTTACTCAAGGCGCGGCGATCGGCGCGCGTGATCATGCGGCCAGCCTCGGCTGGCGCCGGCATGGGCATGCAACTCCTCCATCATTCTTGTTCCCGTCCGATGATAAACGACCGGAGCCGCGCCGCAAGAAGGGTTCTCGACCGTCTCAGCCAGACAGCTTCGCCTCGATCACTTCCGTGGCATGTCCAGACCGCGGCGGCAGATCTGGTCGCGCATGACCTGGGTGCTGCCGTGGTTGATGCCGGACTGGAAGGCGCCTTGCAGGTTGTGCGCGAAAATGCCGCTCTCGACCGCGTGCGGCGAGCCGTTCAGAAGCTGGCCGTATGGGCCGAGCATCTGGGCGATCGCTTCCGTCGTGCGCACGCCGTGTTCCGGCGCCCAGGTCTTTTCCGCCGAGCCTTCGTAGGTGAAATTGCCGCCGTGCTCGACGATCGACATGCTGCGCATGGTCATCAGCCGGCACACCTGCGCCTCGATCCACAGTTCGGCGATCTTGTCGCGGATCGCCGGATCTTTCGCCGGAGCGTAACCATCGAAATTGCTGCTTTTGACCCAGTTCACGATGTCCTCGTCACGACGAACGGAGATCAAATAGCGGGCGGCGCCAACGCGATCGAGATTGAGGCCCATGGCGCCGACGCGCCAGCCTTCGTTCTCCTTGCCCAACAGACACGACGCCGGGATGCGCACGTCCTCGAAGAACGTTTCGTTGGTGCGGGGCGTTCCGTACGTCGTCCCGATCGGTGCGCGAGGCTCGTTCTGGATGGTCCACAATGGCCGTACCGTGATCCCGGGCGTATCCATCGGGAACAGGAAGATCGAGATGCCGCGATGCTTCGGCAGGTTCGGGTTGGTCCGCGCCATCAGATAGATGTGCGTCGCCATATGCGCTGACGACGTGTACATCTTCTGCCCGTTGATGACGTACTCGTCGCCATCGCGCACCGCGCGGCACTGCAACGACGCGAGGTCGGCGCCCGCGTGCGGCTCGGTGAAGCCAAGCGCGAAGGAATACTCGCCGGTGATCAGCTTCGGAACGTAATACCGCTTCTGCTCCTCGGTGCCGGCGGCCAGGATCGCCGGAGCGCCGCTGCCGCCGAGACCGACCGAAATATCGACCCGGGCGAACTCTTCCTCGACGATATACTGGGTCATGCGGTCGCCGCCCTGACCGCCGTATTCCTTCGGGTAACTGATGCCAAGCCAACCGCGCTCGCCGATCTTTTTGAAAAGTTGATTGACATGCGCGGCGTTCTGGCGGCCGGGGCTGACGCCGAAACCCTCGCTCAGGTCCGCCATCTCGGCCTTGACGTCATCGTTCAGATTCTCGGCGATGAAGGCGCGGACCTCGCGCCGCAAAGCCTGTTGCTCCGGTGTGTATCCGAACTCCATGTCCGTTCGTCTCCCATTTCGCGGCGATGATTACCCGATGCGCCGCCCCATGCGCCACACCCGCATTGATTTGGATCAATCATGATGGCACGGGAAGCAACCGCGGCGGCGTTCCGCGGTCCGATTATTGGACCGTGCCTTTGACTCAAATCAATGCCCGTGCCGGAACTCCAATAGGTAATGCCAACGCCAGGACTCCCAAACCTCTGGTCAATTTATCCAACGGCCCGACAGGCGTCGATGCGTCAGGGCCTAATCGGAGGAAACACGATTGCCAATCCCGACATGGGAAACCGCGCCCGTCGCGGCTGACATTGCCAGAGACGCCACACACCGCCGCCGGGCCAGGCCATGAGCGGACCCCTCGCCGGCATCAAGGTCGTCGAGTTCAGCGTGGCGATGGCGGGGCCTTATTGCGGCATGATGCTCGCCGACTATGGTGCCGAGGTCATCAAGGTCGAGCGAGTCGGCGTTGGTGACGACAGCCGAGGCTGGCCCCCGTACTTCCATGATAAAGTCCCCTACTATTTCGCCGCCGCGAACCGCAACAAGCTCAGCGTCGCGATCGATCTGAAAACTCCGGAAGGCCGCGACGCCGCGCGTGATCTGGTGCTGAACGCGGACGTGCTTCTCGGCAATTACCGACTGGAAGCTCTGCCGCGGGCGGGTCTGGATTACGAGTCGCTTTCGGCCGCCAATCCGCGACTGATCTATTGCCTGATCAGCGGCTTCGGTGCCACCGGACCGCGCCGCGACGAACCGGCCAACGATCTGTTCATGCAGGCCTATACCGGCGGTATGAGCATCACCGGCGAACCCGACCGCGCGCCGTCGAAGATGGGGCTGTCGGTCGCCGATATCGGTGCGGGCATGATGGCGACCATCGGCATTCTGATGGCGCTGGAGGTGCGACATCGCACTGGCCGCGGACAACGCGTCGACACATCGCTGCTGGAAGGACAGATGTCGATGTTGTCGTATCATCTGACACGATATTTCGCGACCGGTGTCGCTCCGACGCGGGCGGGCAGCGGCGGCGGCGTGGGCGTGCCCTACCAGGCGTTCCGCGCCGCCGACGATTATATCGTCGTCGCCGCGTTCAATCCGCGCATGTGGCGCGATTTCTGCGGTGCTCTGGACCATCCCGAATGGGCCAATGATCCGCGGTTTCATACCGCCGGCGCGCGGGCCGAAAACCGTGACCTGCTGATCGGCATGATCCACGAAACGATGGGCAGGCAACCTGTGAAATACTGGGAAGAACGGCTGCGCGCGGTCAGCGTGCCGTCCACGCCGGTCAACAACATCGATCAGATCGTGACGGAGGAGCAGGTCGCCGCGCGGGACATGATCGTCGAACTCGACGTTCCTGGCGCCGGTCCGATCAAGATGGCGGGCCTGCCATTGAAATTCACCGAAACGCCCGGTGCCATCCGTTTGCCGCCGCCCAGATTGGGTGAGCACAGCGAAATGGTCCTCCGACGTCTTGGCTACGGTGTCGAGACCATTCGCGATCTCGCGGAACGCGGCGTGATCGGTCTTGACGCGCCGGACGAACAACACGCACCGGATGGTGGCCGATAACGGCGCGGCTGATCGCCGGAACGAACGAGGGACAACCATGGCCAGCACCATGACAAGTATCAGCGCGAGACTTGAGCGTTTGCCCATGACCTCGGTGCACCGAACGGTTTTTCTGGCCCTGGCATTCGCCTATTTTTTCGAACTCGGCGATCTGAACACGTTCGCTTACGCGGCGCCCGCGATCATCAGGGAATGGGGTATCACCGTCGATACGGTGGCTTTGATCACCTCGGCGAGCTTCGGCGGCATGTTCATCGGCGCGGTGTTTGGCGGTGTGGTGGCCGACCGTATCGGGCGTAAGCGCGCGCTGATTTATTCCCTGACGCTCTACGCGGGATTCTCGATTATCAATGCCGCCGCCTGGGATGTCCTCTCGCTCGCGGTGGCGCGTTGCATTACCGGCATCGGTCTGTCCGCGATGACGGTGATCGCCAATACCTACATCATTGAGTTCTTCCCGGCGGCAAGGCGCGGCCGTTATATGGGCCTGGTCATGACCATCGGTCTGATCGGCATTCCAGCCACGGCCTGGGTGTCACGTTTCGTCGTTCCGCTGGCGCATTGGGGTTGGCGGCTGATCTTCATCTGGGGCGGTCTTGGGATTCTGGCGTTGGTCTACGCCGTGCGCATTCCGGAATCGCCGCGCTGGTTGCAAAGCCATCACCGCACCGAAGAGGCGGAAGCCGAACTCGCCATACTCGAAGGAATCGCCATCGCCGGTGGTGCCAGCCTGCCGCCGGTGCAGGTCGAGGCCGACGCACCGCGCCACCCGCGCGCCGGATACGGCGGCATTCTGCGCGAACGCTATCTCGGCCGCACCATTCTTCTTGGTTCCGTATCGATCTTGGGCACCGTCGGGTTCTACGGCTTCTTCTCCTGGGTACCGACATTATTGTACGAGCACGGCGTCACCGTGGTGAAATCGCTGACTTACACAAGCGTCATGGCGCTGTGCAATCCGATCGGCGCCCTGATCGCCGCCGATCTGGTCGAGCGGTTTGAGCGCCGGTGGTTCAACGTCGCGATATCGGTCTACGTGATGGTGTGCGGCCTGCTGTTCGGCATCAGCGAAAATCCAATCCTGATCATGGTTCTGGGTTCGATGATCGTCATGGGCCTGCAGGCCGCGACGGTAAGTGGCTACACCTACGCCTCGGAGCTTTATCCGACCGAGTTGCGCTCACAGGGGAACGGCATCACATATGGCATTGGCCGGGTCGCCAACGTCGGCGGGCCATTCCTCATCGCCGCGGTGTTTTCGCATCTCGGCTACACGGCGGTCTTTGTTTTCATCGCGGGTTGTTATATCGCGCGCGGTGCGATCTATGCCATGGGGCCGTCAACCAACGGACGCTCGCTTGAGGTGGTGAGCCCCTCGCTCACGCCGCCTCACGCAATCGTGTGAGGCGGCGCCGCTCAGTCCTCGAACCCCAGCCGTTCCTTGTAGTCGGGATCCCACGACGCCAGCCGCCCGCGGCGAACGCGCTCGTCCATCGTCATGCGCGCGATCGGTCGCGGCGCCTTCGGCCGTGTCCCCACGATGCCGGCTTGCTCCAGTTCCGCGTACCGCGCGTCGTCGTATCCCAGCAACCCCTGGATCACGTCCCGATTATGTTCGCCAAGCATTGGTCCTGGGCCGCCAACAGCCAGCGGAACGCGGCTCAGCCGCCAGGGCCGACCAATAATCACGCGCTCACCCATGGCCCGTTCGGGTGAGAATTGTATTTTTTCCAACATCCCCCGCGCCCGGGCATGGCGATCGAGATGCATGTCCCGCGCATCGAATACCGCTCCGGCTCGAACCCCGGTCGCCTGTAGCGTATCCATCGCCACGAACTTCGAAACGCCCGCGGTCCACGCGGAGATGATGGTATCGATCGCATCATGATTCCGCATCCGCGCGTCGTTGGTGACAAAGCGCGGATCGCCGGCGAGGTCCGGTTGCCCCATGACTCCGCATAGCGCGGCCCATTCGGTGTCGTCGTGGACCGAAACGACACACCAGCCATCGTCTCCGGCGCAACGATAACAGCCTTGCGGCGCCAGCCATGGGTGGCGATTGCCGATCCGTTCCCCGAGACGCCGGTTGGCTTCCCAATCAAGGATGTGCTCGGATAACATCGTGCAGCCGAGCTGATACATGGCGACGTCGACCCAAAGTCCCTTGCCGAAACGATTACGGTAGCGCAACCCCAGTGTCGCGCCCATCAGCAGCGACCAGCTCGCGAGGAAATCGACAAAGGACTGACCCGCTTTCGAAGGCACATCGCCGCGGTAGCCCGTGATATGCACCAGCCCGTGCGTCGCTTCTTGCGTGGTCGCCTGCCCAGGATATTGCGCGTACGGACCTTCCTGGCCGTAGCCGCTGCAGGAGAGCATGATCAGCCTGGGATTGAGTTTCGCCGCGTTGGGGTAATCCAACCCCCAGCCGCGCATGACCCGCGGCGTGAAATTCTCCGTCAGAATGTCGCCTACCCTGATCAGATCGCGCAGGATGTCACGCCCGGCGGGTTGGCTCAGATCGAGCGTGAGCTACTTCTTGCCGCGGTTCAGCACGTT
>ODAK010002193.1_pt1 | contig 20645 bp, 21 predicted proteins | sample 1539591 | NCBI WGS metagenome assembly ODAK01 (sample SAMEA3539303, study PRJEB22396) | soil metagenome | biome: tundra; feature: field; material: soil | place: USA | collected 2010-05 | depth 0.15 m | reverse complement strand
GAAGTGCGGCTTCACCCTGGTCGGCACGGAGATCGAAGTCGGACGAAAGCAGGGAACCTGGCTCGACGTCGTGGAATATCAGTACGTGATGCCGATTAATCGCTCGAGATAGGAATCGGACTCGCCGGCTCGAGTTCTTCTCCCGGCCAGGACCACTGCGTCCAGCGCCCCATCGGGAGGATCAATACCCCTCCGAGGACCGCGACCGCTACGGCAATGAGTAGCGGATTGGAGTGCACGAGGTCGATCAGCAACGCCCGTCCACCGGGCATCCCAATGAAGGGACCGGTAATCGAGAGCGCCAGGAGCCAGAAATGCTCGCGGCCCTTGTAACTCGCGGCGAGCAGCACCAGTCCCCACGCGAGGTACCACGGCTGCACGACCGGTCCGAGTTCCACGAAAAGGATCAACGAGAGCGCTAACGAGCGCACCCACCCACGCTCTTCGGCGTGCCAGAGGAGCCATAGGGTGAATCCGGCCGCGGTGAGCAAACCGATCAGTCGCGTCACCGAAAGCACCGGGCCAATCGCAACGCCGTGGAACCCGACGGCGTGCAAGGTGTTCGTGAGGGCCAATCCGACGGCCGTCGCCGGTGCGGCCCAGGACCGCACGGTGCCGTTCGACAGGAGGTTACCTACCCACCCGAAACCGAAACCGGCGAGGAACGTCCACACGCCGAGCGTCGCCGCCGCAACGAGGCCGGCGATGCCAATCGGTCGCAGTCGATCCCGAATGGATGCTTTCGGCCCGAGCCACGTCCAGGCCACGAAGGCGATACCGATGGCCGCCGGGGCTTTTATCGCCGCGGCGCACGAACAGAACACGAGCGCCCAGACGGGATGTCGTTTCACGGCGAGCGCGATACCGACCACGAGGAAGCCGGCCATGATCGCGTCGTTATGCGCTCCCCCGATCAACGTGATCAAGACCAACGGGTTCATCGCCGAAAGAATGAAAGCCTCGCCCGGGTCACGGTTCAAGCCACGAGCCAAAATCACGACGCCGTAGCCGATCATCGCCACCGCGAACGTCTCAAGGAGACGAAGACCGACGACGGTCCAGATTTGGTGGTGCATCGAGATCCAGTCGATCTTGCCATCAAGGAATAAGAAAAACGGCCCGTAGGGCGCGGGCGAGTTTTGCCAGAGGGTGTCCACGGGATTGACGTACGGACTGGATCCGAGGGTGAGGGGCCCATACAAATACGGACTTATGTGCAGCGCCGTCATCTCGCCCTGGGCCGCGTAGCTGAAGACGTCGCGGCTGAAGAGCGGCGGCGCGACGATCATGGGCGTCGCCCACAGCAGCAGCATCCACCACAGCGACTTGATCTTGGCGCCGGGGTGGAGCTTCATGACTTCGGCGAGGCGCAGCCAGACCCGCATCAACAACACCAGTCCGCCGTAGACGAGGACAACGGAAAGGATGTACTTCGTCTCGCTCGGCGTCACGGTGTATTTGGCCGACGGTTCGCCGAAGAACCAAGTGCTCGGCAAATCGAGTTTGAAGGGAGAGTTGGTGAACGAGCATCCGGCGAGAATGAACGACATCGCCACGAATCCGAGAACCGCCGGCTGCCAGAGGAACTTCCAGCCCTCGAAGGGCCCGGGGCTGAATCGGCCGAGCGGGGTGTAACGGCGTTCGAGCATCGAGACAACGGATTCGAATCGATTGGCGACTCGCTCGTAGTTGCGGCGCACGAAACTCGCCGTCGACCTCAGCCGGTTCACACCACTCCTCCCCTGCCCATCGCCACCTTATTTCCTTCGGGCCGTTTCGGGCATGGCCAATCCAGTCGCGCTGGATTGGCCTTGGTGGGCCAGGAGGGATTTGAACCCCCGTAGGCTAAGCCGTCTGGTTTACAGCCAGATCCCATTGGCCACTCGGGCACTGACCCGTCGAGAATCATACTTGAATGACCGTGACGACTTCCAAGCGCCTCGGTCTACCATTTGCCCATGCCCACTTTTGACATCGTCTCTGAACTCGATCTTCAAGAAGTGCGTAACGCCGTCGACCAGGCCAACCGCGAGGCCGGCACCCGTTTCGACTTCAAGAACACGAATCCCGTCATTGAATTCTCCGATAAGGAGTTGCGCCTCTCGGCCTCGACCGAGGACCGTTTACGCGCGCTCTACCAACTCCTCGAAGAGAAGCTGGTGAAGCGATCGGTCTCGTTGAAGTCCCTGGACCCCGGCAAGATCGAAGAGGCCAGCCAGGGCAGCGCTCGACAAAGGGTGGCGTTGAAGGCCGGGATCACTCAGGACGTCGGCAAGCAGATCAACAAGATGGTCAAGGAGATGGGCGTGAAGAACCTGAGCTCCTCGATCCAGGGTGACCAGGTGCGCGTGACCGGCAAGCAACGCGATGACCTCCAAAAGGCGATCGCCTTCTTCAAGGAGTCCGACCTCGAGGTGCCCCTGCAGTTCACGAATTTCCGCGACTAACCGGCCTGAGACTCCTCGGCGTCGAGGTGCTCGTCGATCTCCTCGATGATGTCAACTTTGAATATGCGGTTGAAGACGATGAGTTTCACCACCCAGAAGATCGCAAAACTGGCCAGGTTCGTGAATGAGACCAGTGCGGTATTGGCGAGGTGACTCCAGTGATGGGCCCGCACCTCGTGACGCGCCCAGAGTGCGCCGACTTGCGATACGCCGATGCCGATGAAGGTGAGCGTCCAAAATGGCGCGATCTCTTTACGAAAATGGCTCTTGCCGCGTTTGCCCCACGTCCAACGACGATTGAGCTGATAGGCCGGGATCGACGCCACGAGGTTGCCGGCCAGTGTCGACAAGAGGACGCTGGGGATGATCTTGAATCCGTAGAAGATCGAGATCGCGACGAATGAGACGATCGTCGAACTCCCCGAGACCAACGTGTAGCGGATGAGCTTCTTGCCAGCGTGGGTCTTGGACCAGGACCTCAGCGAGCGAAGACGAGTGAACACTCAACGCACCTTAGTTTCGACTGTCCAAATTCACTGGTTGGGGCCGTATTCGCAGCACACCGTAAGTGGAGGACCCGACTATTCGGTCCAGATCGGGTCGAGCGGCGTCGGCTCGATAGCGACCGACAGCTCTTCGGCGACGAGTTCTTCATCGATCACCTTGAGCTTGTCGAAGCGGAAGATCTTGTTGAAGACGACCAGTTTCAAGACCCAGAAGATCGCGAAACACACCACGTTCGTGAATGCGACCAGTGCGGTATTGGCGAGGTGACTCCAGTGGTGCGAGTGCACGACGGCGCGCGCCGAGAACGCACCGATCTGGCTGAAGGCGATGCCGGCGAAGGCGAGCGACCAGTACGGGACGATCTCTTTGCGAAAGGCACTCGGTCCACGCTTGCCCCAAGCCCAGAGTCGATTGAGGTGATACGACGGCAAGGTCGCGATGACGTTGCCCGCGAGCGTCGCCCAGATGACGCCGGGGATGATCTTGAGGCCGTAGAAGATCACGATGGCTGAGAACGAGACGCCGGTCGTGATGACCGAGCTGGCGGTGTAACGAATGAGCTTCTTGCCTTGGTGGGTCTTCGACCACGCGACAAATGAGTCGATTCGTGTGCGCATTACTCCGAGTCTAATTCCTCTCGTTGGTCGCCCACCCAGGGCAGAACTACCCAGATGCAACAATGGAGCATGTCCGAAGCCCTGGCGTTACTCGTCGATCTGCTGGACCTCGAACGCATCGAGGTCAACACCTTTCGGGGGCGTCACCCCGAAGAGGAGCGTCAGCGCACCTTCGGCGGCCAGGTCGCCGCTCAGGCCCTGATGGCGGCGGGGCGCACCGTCGACCTCGGGAACGTGCACTCGCTCCATTCGTACTTCCTTCGTCCGGGCGACCCGAGCATCCCGATCCTCTACGAGGTCGACCGAATTCGTGACGGGCGAAGCTTCACGACCCGCCGCGTCGTCGCGATCCAGCACGGCCTTGCCATCTACAACATGCAGGCCAGCTTTCACACCGAAGAGGTCAGTCTCGAGCACCAGTTCGAGATGCCCGACGTTCGAGGCCCCGAGACGATTCCACGCCTGGAAGACCGGATCCATGGCGAGTTTGGCGACATCGACGAATGGTTCAAACGTCGACACCCGATCGATCAACGCTTCGTCGGCGAGCTCCCGTGGAGTCCGAAACGCAGTAAGGAACCCCGCCAGCAGATTTGGATCAGGGCCGACGGGGAGTTGCCGGAGGACCCGCTCCTCCACGCGTGCATCATCACGTACGCCAGCGACATGAGCCTCTTTGATTCCATCCTCGCGCCGCACTCGATCCGCTGGGACAACGGTTCGTTCATGGGCGCGAGTCTGGATCACTGCATGTGGTTCCACCGTGAGGTCCACGCCGACCAGTGGCTCCTCTACGACATGGATTCGCCGATCGCCCACGGCGGGCGGGGCCTCGCGCGCGGCTTTCTCTTCAACGAGGGCGGCCAACTCATGACCTCGATGGTCCAAGAGGGTCTCACGCGCGTCGTCGATCCCGACAAGGCAAAGGAGAAGTCATGAGTCTCGCCGATGACGTGGCGGCCTACAGCATGGCCACCTCGCATTTCTTGCACGACGCCGAAATCGTCAACAATGACAACCTCGATCGCCATATCGACGGAGGCTGGAGCGCGCGTCAGGTCATTCACCACGTGGCCGACTCCGAAGCCCAGTCCTACGCGCGACTACGGCGCCTGCTGGCCGAACCGGCCGGATCCGTCATCCAGGGGTACGACGAGGCGGCGTGGGCCGAATGTCCCCAACTCGGTTACCGGGAACTCGCGATCGTGCATTCACTCGAAGTCTTCAAGGCCGTGAGACTCGCGTCACTCGACGTGCTGGGCCGACTTCGCGAGTCCGACCTCGAACGTTACGGCGAACACTCCGAATCCGGTCGCTACACGCTCGCGACGTGGCTCGCGGTGTACACCGAACATCCCCACGCCCACGCCGCGCAACTCTTGGAAGCGGTAAGCGCCTGACTCAGGTGCGCCCCGACATCGGCACGTACTTGCGCTCGTCCGCGCCGATGTAGAGCTGACGAGGACGCGCGATCTTCACGTCCTGGGCGAGCAGCTCCTGATAGTGCGCGAGCCATCCGGACGTGCGCGGAATCGCGAAGAGCACGGTCAGCATCTCCAGCGGGAAGCCCATCGCCTGATAGATCAGTCCCGAGTAGAAGTCGACGTTCGGATAGAGACGCCGCGAGATGAAGTAGTCGTCCGCGAGCGCGATCTCCTCGAGCTTCAAGGCGATGTCGAGCAGCGGGTTCTTGCCGGTCACCATGAAGACGTCGTCGGCCGTCTTCTTGATGATCGTGGCGCGCGGATCGAAGTTCTTGTAGACCCGGTGGCCGAATCCCTCGAGTAACGCCTTGCCCTGCTTCACGGTCTCGATGTAGGCGGGGATGTTGTCGATGTTGCCGATCTTGTTCAGCATCTTGAGAACCGCTTCGTTCGCGCCGCCGTGACGCGGACCGTACAGCGCGGCGGTCGCCGCGGCAGTCGCCGAGTACGGGTCGCCGTGCGAGGAGCCCACGACGCGCATCGCGGTCGTGCCGCAGTTCTGCTCGTGGTCCGCGTGCAAGATGAACAAGACGTCGAGGGCGTGCGCCAGCACCGGGTCCGGCTCGTAGCGGGGCTCGGCGACCTTCCACATCATCGAGAGGAAGTTCTCGGTGTAACCCAGGTTGTTGTCCGGATAGACGAACGGCATGCCGACCGAGAAACGGTGGGCCGCGGCCGCGAGCGTGGGCATCTTCGCGATGAGGCGCACGACTTGGCGGTGCAGGATCTCCGGGTCGTCCAGGATCTTCGCGTCCTTGTAATACGTCGAGAGCGCGGCGACGGCCGAGACGAGCATGCCCATCGGGTGCGCGTCGTAGTTGAAACCTTCGAGGAAGCGCTTGCGAACGTTCTCGTGAATGTACGTGTGGTGCGTGACCTCTTCGCGCCACGCGGTTGACTGGGCTTCGGTCGGCAACTCCCCGTAGTTGAGCAGGTAGGCGACTTCTAAGTACGTGGAGTGCTCGGCGAGTTGTTCGATCGGGTAGCCGCGATAGCGCAGGATGCCCTTGTCGCCGTCGACGAAGGTGATGGATGACTCGGCGGCCGCGGTGTAGAGAAATCCGGGGTCGTAGAACCAGATGCCAGGCACGGCTTTGGAGAACTCCGTGGCGGCAACGCCACCCCGGTCGATGGGAATCTCTCGAGTTTCACCAGTGCGGTTATCGGTCACGGTAATGGACTCAGACACAATTCCTCGATTCTTTATGGGGGCCAGCCCATCGTATGCGAACTCGCCGGTAAGGCCATCCTTTCAAGAGTGACCGGACGGTGACAACTCAACCGGCTGGTAGGGCACCGGGGGGTGACATCTCGACTCGGTAACTCCGAGAACGCGTCAGGTTCGCTGACGCCGCAGCTCCAGTTAACCGGACGTCGAGCGTGGCACGCTCGCTCGGCACGACGGCGATCCCTTGGGGCGCGAAGGCGTAGGACTGCAATGGGGCCAGCGCGACGTGAAAGCTCTGGTGCTGGGCGGGGAGCGGTCCGTTGGTCGGTGTCATCGAGACTTCCAGCGTGACCTCTTGTTCGACGAATCCGGTGTTCACGACCGAGACACCGAGCTCGATCGTCGTCACCGGCGGGAGAAGCAGAATGCCTCGTCGTGCCGGCAACGGCGCGGGCACGACCGATACCGCCGCGATGCCGATGCCGCGCACGACCGCGAGAGACGCTGACGCCGTCAGATTCGTGACACCACTCGTCGCGAATAGCGTCGCGCTGGAATCGGTCAACGCGTCCAGTCGCGCGGCGCCGGGCTCGTGGCGCAACGCGAAACGGTCCCGGTTCCATGTCGTGGCCGTTGCCATGAGCGTTTGGGCCGGAGTACTGGCTCGTGTGGCGTCGGCGTCTTGCGTCGGAGTCGGCAGCGTGAGACTACGGGTGACTCTCGAGATGATCGACTGGTAGTCGTCAACACGCACTTCGGTGAGATCGGCGATCTTGTTGTTTATGTCGTGAGCCAATTTCGGCCGCCGCAACATAAGGGCCGCCGCCGTCCACGAAGGTAATTGCTGATCGAGTTGCAGTAAGCGCGCGTCGAATTCCGGACGTGAGAAGGTCGGACCATTTTGCAAGAGCCGCGTCATCCGCAAGTCGAATTGATTCTCCTGCTGGATCAACGTATTCGCGAGGCCCGCGAAGCTCCGATCCTCGCTGCGTTGGGCCGTGATCGCTCCGTGCGCCGCTCGCGACACGTCCCTCGCGAAGACCAGAACCACGAGTGTCACGGCCAACGCGATGAGGAGAAACAGCGAATGTCGGCGACGCTGCGCGCGTGTACGTGCCACGAATCTAGAACTTAGTCTTCCCGGATTTTCCTACTCGTCGTCGAAGATGTCGAGCTCGAGTATCTCCGACGAGCCCTCGGGGAGTGCGTTCTCCTCGTCGGTCCCCCACTTGCTCTCGTTCAATGGGCTCGTCAGTCGATCGACCGACGCGAGTTCGGGCAGGTCCTTCGCGCGGCGCGCACCACCGAAGGCGCGGAGGTTCTTCGCCGCCGGTATGAGACGACCCTCGATGGAACTCAGCATCACGTTGTAGTCGCGAACCACCGTGTCGATTGACTTGCCCATCTTGGCCACTGGCTCAGCGACGTTTCGAATCCGGTCGAAGAGCTTGCTCGCGTTGTCAGCTATCTGTTCGGCGTTCGCGACGATCTGCTGTTGGTGGACAATGAAACCAACCGACCACAACAAGGAGAGAAGGTTCGTCGGACCCACGATGACGACGCGCTCGTTCGCCGAGAAGGCGAGGAGATCGGGGTCGGCGTCGAGGGCAGCCGACATCGCAAAGTCACTGGGGATGAAACACACGACGAACTCGGGCGCCGGTGACACGGCCTCCCAGTAACTCTTCTCCCGAAGGGTCTTCACGTGAGCGCGCAAGTCACGGGCGTGCTTCGACTGCAACTCACGCCGAGCGTCAGCGTCCTCTTCGTCCAATGATCGCTCGAAGGCGTCGTAGGGAAACTTCGCGTCGACCGCGAGCCGGATGCCATTGGGCAGATTGACGACGCAGTCGGGACGAAGCGAGCGCCCTTCGTCGTTCGTCGCCGAGACTTGCAATTCGTAGTCGATGCCCTGACGCAGTTGTGACGCGTTCAACACGTTGGCGAGTTGGATCTCGCCCCACGCGCCTCGCTGTGAACTCCGTCCGAGCAACTGATTGAGTCGTCGCGTTTCGTACTGCGTCTGTTGCTGCGCATCGAGTAACTCCGCTGCTTTGCTCTTGACGTCGGACAGCGCGCCCGCATTTACGGTGTTGAAGTCAGCGAGGTTCTTCTTGTATTCGCCGAGTAACTCTTCGAGTGGACGCAGCGTCGAATCCAACTTCGACTCTCGAAGTTTGTGCGTTTCTTCCTGAGACTGATTGAAACGCTGGACGGTCTCATCCAGTGCTTCGGCGGAGAGGACCTTAAAGGTCTGGCCCATCTGCAACATCGCCGACTCGTGGTCGAGGCGCTGACGCTCGAGCCGCTCGTTCGCTTCGACGAGCTGAGAGTCGCGTACCTTCAAGTCCGCTTCAGCGTGTAATACGTCTTCGCGAAGCGACTGCGAGCGCTTCACCATGAGCGCCCAGGTCAACGCCACGCCCAGGGCGAGGCCGACGACGGCGCTGATCACTGCAACCATTCGATCCCTTTCGTCTGGACACTCCCACCCTAGATAGGTCCTGTAACTCGGCACTAGCCTTTGACGATGAATCGGCTGTTTGGAAACCGCTCGGAGCCCGACGACGAAGCACCGTTGGTCGCCACGGCTGACGAGGAGTTGCGCCCGAATATCGTGCAAATCTTCGCTTTGGTCGGCGAAGCGATGGCCGGCGCGACGCACGCCCTGCTTTCGGGTGACCGCGAACTGGCGAAGAGAGTCGTCGACAAGGACAAGGCGATCGACGCGTTGGTGAACTCCATCGTCAATGCGGCCGAACTCCAGTTGGTGGAGAACGAGTCACTCAATATCGCCGACCGGCGTCGGCTGTTGACGCTGCTGCGAATTCTCCCCGAAGTCGAACGTAGCGGTGACCTCGCCGAACACATCGCGCGGCGCGCGGCACGCGGGCTCGGTGTCGAGATGTCGCCACGAAGTCGCGGACTCGTCGAACGCATGGGTGAGGTCGCGTCAACGATTTGGCGCGAGGCGACCGACGTCATCATCGACGGAAAACTCGAGGCGGCCGGCGCCATCGAGGAGATCGACGACGAACTCGATGACCTGCACGTCTCGCTGACGGCGGAACTCACGTCGGGTTCGATGACGCTGCCCGTCGCGGTCGAACTAGCGCTGCTCGCGCGCTTCTACGAACGATTCGGCGATCACTGCGTCAATCTCGCACGCCGACAGGTCGGACGCAACGGTCCCGACTAGAGGATCGCGAGAAGTTCTTCGGCGATCTGCACCGTGTTGAGCGCGGCACCCTTTCGAAGGTTGTCGTTGCTGATGAACATTGAGAGGCCGTTGGCCACGGTTTCGGCGCGACGAATCCGCCCCACGTAACTCGGATCCTTGCCGGCGGCCAGGCGCGGCATCGGGATCTCACAGACGACGACACCCGTCGCCGCTTCGAGGATCTCCGTCGCCTCCTCGGGCGACAAGGATCGTTCGAAACTCGCCGTGATGGCGAGTGAGTGGCCGGTGAAGACCGGCACCCGTACGCACGTCACGTCCACGAGGAGCCCGGGGATCTCGAGGATCTTGCGACTCTCGTCTCGCAACTTCTTCTCTTCGCCCGTTTCGAGTGAACCGTCGTCGACCATGGCGCCAGCCAAGGGAATCACGTTGTGCGCGATCGTGGCCGGGAACTTGACGCCGGAGTCCAATGGGAAGGCCGAACCGTCGAACGTGAGGACTCGCACATCGCTCCCTTGTGACTTCTCCAACTGGTTCCACAGCTCGTCGACGCCTTCGCGACCGGCGCCGCTCACCGCTTGGTACGTCGCCACACTGATGGAGCGAAGTCCCGCCGCGACGTGCAATGGCTTCAGCACCGGCATCGCGGCCATCGTCGTGCAGTTGGGGTTCGCGACGATCCCCTTGGGGATGGTGCGAAGGGTGTGGGCGTTGACTTCCGAGACGACCAGGGGAACCAGGGGGTCCATGCGCCACGCCGACGAGTTGTCGATCACGACCGCGCCGGAGGCCGCCATCCGAGGCGCCAACACCTTGGACGAGGTGGCTCCGGACGACATCAACGCCACGTCGATCCCCGAGAAGTCCGCCGTCGCGGCGTCTTCCACTTCGATCTCGCGACCGTTCCACTCCAGGGTCGAACCCGCGGACCTCGAGGAGGCGAAGAATCGAATCTCGTCGACCGGGAACGCGCGCTCGCGAAGGATGTCACGCATCACCGTGCCTACCTGTCCCGTGGCTCCGACGACGGCTACTCGCATGACAGAAGTCTACGGGACGCCAAAATCGCGGTTACGCCGCGTCGAGCCCGAATGCGGTGTGAAGGTAGCGAACCGCGTCGGCGACCTTCTCGGCACGGATCACGCACGAGATTCGAATCGTACTGGTCGAGATCATCTCGATGTTGATCCCGTTCTCCGACAACGTCTCGAACATCAGGGCGGTCACGCCCGGATTCGACTTCATGCCGGCGCCGATGATGGACACGCGACCGATGTTGTCGTCGCTGGTCACTTCGGTCGCGCCGAGCTCCTCTTTCACTTTGTCGCAGGTTTCACTCGCGACGACGAGGTCGGTCTTGGCGACCGTGAACGAGATGTCCGTGATCCCCTTCGCACTCGTGTTCTGCACGACCATGTCGACGTTGATGCCCCGGTCCGCGAGTTGACGGAAGAGTCGCGCGGCCACACCCGGACGGTCGGGCACTCCCCCCACGGTGATCTTCGCTTCAGACGTGTCATCGGTCACGGCCGATACGACGGCTTCTTCCATAGTGGGGTCCTCCTCCACGATCCAGGTTCCTGGTTCCCAGGTAAAACTCGAGCGAACGTGCAGCGGCACGCTGTGTCGGCGCGCGTATTCGACGGAGCGAAGCATCAAGACGCGACCACCCGTCGCCGCGATCTCCATCATCTCGTCGAAAGAGATCCTCGCGATGCGACGCGCCTTCAAGACGATGCGCGGATCGGCCGAGAAGACGCCGGTGACGTCGGTGTAGATCTCGCAGACGTCAGCCTTCAGTGCCGCGGCCAGGGCGACGGCCGTGACGTCCGAGCCGCCGCGTCCCAGGGTCGTGATATCTCGCTCGGTCGAAACCCCTTGAAATCCCGCGACGACCGGCACGAGCCCGGCGTTGAGCGCATCACGAATTCGATCGGGTCGCATCTCGAGGATCTTCGCGCGAGTGTGGTCGGTGTCGGTGATGATGCCGGCCTGGGATCCAGTGAAAGAGGCCGATTCCACACCGCACGCGCCCAGCGCCATACTGACCAGCGCCATCGAGATCCGCTCGCCCGCGGTGAGGAGCATGTCGAGTTCGCGCGGGGGTCGCGTCGGTGAGACGTCGTCGGCCAGTCGAATCAGATCATCGGTGAACTTGCCCATGGCCGAGACCACGACCACGACGTCGTTACCCGCCGAGCGTGTCCGCGCCACGTGGTCGGCGACGGCCCGGATCCGATCGGCGTCACCGACGGACGTGCCACCGAACTTCTGAACGATCAACGACATGGAAATAAAGGTTACTTGAGGCAATCGGAGGGCTTCAGGGGGCGGAGTAAAGTCGCACCCATGGCAACTACGAAACGTGAACGTCAAAAGGCCGCGCGCCGAATCAAGGTGGAAGCGATGCAACGACGCGCGAAGCGTCGGCGCAACGTGCGTCGTGGCGTCATCGTCGCGATCGTCGCGGTGCTGGTGCTCGGTACCGGCGCGCTTCTCTTCACGAGCAAGTCTCCGACCACGACGACGACGACCTCGTCCACGGCGCCCACGACCACGACGACGGTCGCGAAGCCCATCGCCTTCTCGCCGCTCACCGACCCGTCGCCCGCCGGCGTCTCGGGCAAGTCTCCGACGCTCGTCGTGCCGGCCGGAGCGCCACCGACCAAGCCCGAACTCGCCAACTTGATCACCGGCACCGGTCCCGGAGCGGTCAACGGTGACCACCTGACGGTGCAGTACGTGCTGGCGGATTACTCGTCGCGCAAGGTACTCCAGACGTCGTGGACCGCGAAGCCGTTCCCCTTCGTGCTCGGCCAGACGTCGCTGATTCCCGGCTGGGTCGCCGCCATGTACGGCATGAAGCAGGGTGGCCGTCGCGAGTTCATTTTGCCGCCCGTTGACGCCTACGGCGCCAATCCCTCCAACGGCATACCCAAGAACGACACGCTCGTGTTCATCGTCGACCTCGTAAAGTTGACCAAATGAGCGACCACATCCCCAACCCCGACGGCTCGAGTGAGAAACGACAGAAGTTCAGCGCCGCGCCGCCGATGATCATCGACACCGCGAAGAACTACAGCGCCACGATGGTGACGTCCAAAGGAACACTGGAGATAGTCCTGGACGCGCTGGCGGCTCCCACGACGGTGAATAGTTTCGTGTACCTCGCGCGCTGGCACTACTACGACGGCATCGTCTTTCACCGGATCATCCCCGGCTTCGTGCTCCAGGGCGGTGACCCGACGGGCACCGGCGCCGGTGGTCCGGGCTACCGGTTCGACGACGAGTTACCCAAGCCCGGTCGCTACGAACTCGGCTCGCTCGCCATGGCCAACGCCGGTCCCAACACGAACGGTTCGCAGTTCTTCGTGATCTCCGGTCCGGACGGCATCCGCCTGCCGCCCCTCTACGCGCACTTCGGCAAGGTCGTGAAGGGCCTCGACGTGGTCGAGACCATCAACGCCATCGGGACGTCATCGGGCAAGCCCAAGGAGAACGTCGTCATCGAATCGGTGACGATCACCGAGTCCTAACACTCGACCACGTCGTGACCGCGTGTCACGACGACGTCACCGGCGACGACCCGCCATTCATCGCCGTCGTGGTGCGCGATGCCCGTCGCCGCGATCACGATGAGCGCCACCTCGCTCCCCAACAGCGAGCGCGTTCGCGACATCTGCTCGTCACTCGACGGCAGACACAACGCGCCGCCGCGTCGAAAGCCGAGGCCCGTCGTCGGAGCGCCACCGCGAGGGTCGATCATCACGTCGCCGAGGACCGACGCGACCGCGCCGATCGCGACGAGTGTCGCCGCTTCGTTGATCGCGTCGCCGAAGGCGCTCGCGCGCCACACCGAGCGCGCGTGCAGCGCCGACCCGTCACACAGCACGACCAGGTCGGCGTTCACGAGACGTTCAATGCACTGCGGGTCCTCGGCCGCCGCGCGGTCACTCACCATCAGCGCCTCCACGCGAACGTCGTACTCGTCGAACGGAACGCTCGTCAGGAGCGCCGCCTCGGTGACGCCGATGAAGGCGGCGGCCGTCGGGACGATGACGACGTCCGCGTGCTCACGAAGGGCGAGCGGCCCGTCGCGAAGCAGTGTTCGCAACGCGTCGAGCGATCCGACCGCGTACGTCGAGGTGCCCATACGTCGAGTCTCGCATCCGGAGCGAATCGAAGTGCCAAGTAACCTCTCTCCATGGGCTTCCAAAAAATTGGCGTACTCGGATCGGGAATCATGGGCGGTGGCATCGCCGAGGTCGCGGCCGCCACCGGCGCCACGGTGATCGCGCGCTCGCGCAGTCACGCCACCGCCGACGCCATGCTGGCGACCATCGAGAAGTCCCTCGCCAAACAGGTCGACAAGGGGAAGCGGACTCCTGAGGACGCGGACGACATCATCGCGCGAGTCTCGGCGACGACCCACATGGGCGACCTGGCCGACTGTGACTTCATCATCGAATCCGTGATCGAAGACCTCGACGTGAAGCGAGGTGTCTTTCGTGAATTGAATGATGTGGTGAAGCCCGACGCCATTATCGCGACCAACACGTCGACGCTCTCCGTGATCGAGTTGGCCATGGAGACGTCGCACCCGGACCGAGTCTGCGGCCTGCATTTCTTCAACCCCGCGCCGGCGATGTCACTGGTCGAGGTGGTGCGACCGATCTGCGCGAGCGACGACACGATGGAGCGCGTCACCGAGTTCGTGCTCGCGTGCGGCAAGGAACCCGTCAACGTGAAAGACCAGGCGGGCTTCGTCGTCAACGCGCTGCTCTTCCCCTACCTCAACAACGCCATTCGCCTCCTCGAACAGGGCGTGGCGACCAAGGAGGGAATCGACATCGCGATGAAGGGCGGCTGCGGATTCCCGATGGGGCCGTTCGCGCTGTTGGACCTCGTCGGGCTCGACACGTCGCTCGCGATCCTGGATGCGCTCTTCGCCGAATTCGCCGAACCGAACTTCTCGCCTCGACCTCTCCTGCGACGGATGGTGAGCGCCGGTCAACTCGGACGAAAATCCGGTTCCGGCTTCTACGACTACCGTCACTAGAGAATCGAAAAGGGAGAGATGGCGGAACGTTCCAAGCCGTGGGTGATGCGGACCTACTCGGGTCATTCAAGTGCCGTCGCGTCCAATGAGCTCTACCGCTCGAATCTCGCCAAGGGTCAGACCGGTCTCTCGATCGCCTTTGACCTGCCGACCCAAACGGGTTATGACCCGGACGATCCCGCCGCCGCCGGTGAAGTCGGCAAGGTCGGCGTGCCGGTCGCGCACCTCGGTCATATGCGCCAACTCTTCGAAGGTCTTCCCCTGGCGGAGATGAACACGTCGATGACCATCAACGCGACCGCCGCGTGGCTCTGGGGCCTGTACTTGGCGCTCGCCCAAGAAGAAGGCGTCGATCTCGACACTTTGCAGGGAACCACCCAGAACGACATCGTGAAGGAGTACCTCTCGCGCGGTACGTACATCTTCGCGCCCGAGCCCTCGAAGCGTCTCATCGTCGACATGATCGCCTACGCGCACGTTCACGTCGGCAAGTGGAATCCGATCAACGTCTGCAGCTACCACCTCCAAGAGGCCGGCGCCACGCCGGTTCAAGAGATCGCCTACGCCCTGGCGACCGCGATCGACGTCTTGGACGCCGTGCGCGATTCGGGCAAGGTCCCACCGGCGCAGATGCCCCACGTCGTCGGACAGATCTCGTTCTTCGTGAACGCCGGCGTGCGCTTCATCGAAGAGATCGCCAAGATGCGAACCTTCACGGCGATGTGGGATGAGATCTGTCGCACCCGCTACGGCGTGCAAGACGCGTCACTACGACGCTTTCGCTACGGCGTGCAGGTCAACTCCCTCGGTCTCACCGAACAACAGCCCGAGAACAACGTGCAGCGCATCGTGCTCGAGATGCTCGGGGTCACCCTGTCGGCCGACGCGCGAGCGCGCGCCTTGCAGTTGCCGGCGTGGAACGAAGCGCTCGGACTCCCGAGACCGGCCGACCAGCAGTGGAGCCTGCGCATGCAACAGGTGCTGGCCTTCGAGAGCGACCTCCTCGAGTACCCCGACATCTTCGCCGGCTCGTCGGTGATGGAGGCCAAGGTTCGCGAACTCACCGTGGGCGCGCAGAACGAACTCGACGACGTGCTCGCCCTCGGTGGGGCCTTTAAATCGATCGAGGAACTCAAGAGCCGCCTCGTGGCGAGCCAGTCCCAACGCGTGGCGCGCATCGAGTCGGGAGAACAGATCGTCGTGGGTGTCAACCGATTCACCGAGACCGCCGAGTCACCGCTCACGAGCGACAGCGCCATTGAGACGATCATGACCGTTGACCCCGCGGTCGAACGCCAACTGATTGACGACGTCATCGCGTGGCGCTCGTCGCGCGACAACGCCGCCGTGCTCGCGGCGCTCGGAGAACTCGCGCGCGTGGCGAAGAGCGACGACCCCGCTGACAACATCATGGTGCCGACGATCGCGCTGGCCCGGGCCGGTGGCACGACGGGCGAATGGGCCAACGCGTTACGCGAAGTCTTTGGCGTGTACCGCGCACCGACCGGCGTCCGCGCCGGAGTCGCCGAGCGCGGCGAAGCGTTCGCCGGGCTCGTCGAACGCTCGAAGGCGGTCCAGACGCGACGCGGTCGACCACCGAAGCTCCTCGTGGCCAAACCGGGACTCGACGGACATTCCAATGGCGCCGAGCAGATCGCGGTCGCCGCTCGCGACGCGGGCTTCGAAGTCGTCTACCAGGGGATCCGGCTCTCGCCGGAAGAGATCGTGGCGGCCGCGCGCGACGAGGACGTCGACGTCATCGGCCTCTCCATCCTTTCGGGTTCGCACCTGGCCCTCGTGGCGCGCATCGTCGAGGCGCTGCGAGCGGGTGACCTCGAGACCAAGGTCGTGGTCGGGGGCATCGTGCCGAGCGAGGACGCGCGGGCCTTGCTCGAGCTCGGCGTCGTCGCCGTCTACACGCCGAAGGACTTCTCCCTCGCCGCCATCATGAGCGACCTGTTGGGAATCGTCGAATCGCTCAGCTGAGGCGGGGTCGGCGATTGGAGAAGGGCCCGTTATTGAACCAGCGTCCCGAGAATCGCCAGTTCGGCACCTGATCGACGACGACCGCGGCCCTCTCACTGATCAGAATCTCTTCGGCCGCCGCCACGAGGGCCGCCAACTCGTCGGGTGGGAGTTCGGGCCTCGGCGTCAGGCCGTAGTTCACAGGGGGACGTTCCCGTGCTTGCGCTTGGGCAACTCTTCTCGTTTGCCGCGCAGTAACTCGAGTGAACGACAGAGGATCTTCCGGGTCTCGGCCGGGTCGATCACGTCGTCGATGAAACCCCGCTCCGCGGCGATGTAGGGCGACACGTACTGCTCCTCGTACTCCTCGATCAATTGCTTGCGCATCGTCTGGGGGTCATCGGAGTTCGACAGGTCGCGACGGTGCACGATCTCGACGGCGCCGGCCGAACCCATCACCGCCAACTCGGCGGTCGGCCACGCGTAGGCGAGGTCCGCACCGATCGACTTGGAGTTCATGACGACGTACGCGCCCCCGTAGGCCTTTCGAGTGACGACCGAGATCCGCGGCACCGTCGCCTCGCAGAACGCGTAGAGCAGTTTGGCGCCGTGGCGGATGATGCCGCCGTACTCCTGGTCGGTGCCGGGCATGAACCCCGGCACGTCGACGAAGGTGACGATCGGGATGTTGAAGGCGTCGCACGTGCGCACGAAGCGCGCCGCCTTCTCACTCGAATCGATGTCGAGCACCCCGGCCAGCACGTTGGGCTGATTCGACACGATGCCGACGCTGTGGCCGTCGATACGCGCGAAGCCGCACGTGATCTGTTGGGCGTAGGTGGCGTGCACCTCCATGTAGTCGCCACCGTCGACCACCGACGTGATCACCTTCTTCATGTCGTAGGGCAGGTTGGGCGACGAGGGCAAGATTTCGCGCAGGTCCTCACAGAGCCGGTTGGGGTCGTCACCGGTCAGTATGCGTGGCGCCTCTTCCATGTTGTTCGAGGGCATGAACGACAAGAGATAGCGGACTTCATCCAGCACGCTCTTCTCGTCGGGCATCACGAAGTTGGCGACGCCGGACTTGGTCGCGTGCGTCAGTGCGCCACCGAGCTCTTCCAGGGTGACGTCTTCACCGGTGACGGTCTTCACGACGTCGGGGCCGGTGATGAACATGTGGCTGGTGTCCTTCACCATGAAGATGAAGTCCGTCAGGGCCGGTGAGTAGACGCCGCCCCCGGCGCACGGGCCGAGGATGACCGAGACCTGCGGCACGACGCCCGAGGCGCGGGCGTTGCGAATGAAGATCCCGCCGTAGGCGTTGAGGGCGGCGACGCCTTCTTGGATCCTGGCGCCGGCACCGTCGTTGAGTCCGATGATCGGCAGACCCATCGTCGTCGCCATGTCCATGATCTTGTGGATCTTCTCGCCGTGCGTCTCACCGACGGCTCCGCCGAAGACCGTGAAGTCCTGGGAGAAGACGCAGACCTTTCGTCCGTCGATCTTGCCGTAGCCGGTGATGACGCCGTCGGTGTAGGGACGCGACTCCTCGAGGCCCATGCCCGAGGCGACGTGCCGATTCAGCATGTCCAACTCTTGGAAGGTGTCTTCATCCAGCAGGTACTCGATGCGCTCGCGCGCCGTCATCTTGCCCTTGGCCTGGTGGCGCTCGATGGCCTTCTCGCCACCGGCCACGCGAGCCTCGGCCTTGCGAGCGTCGAGCTCGGCGAGGCCTTCCGCCATTGAATGCTCCATGAGGAGCAAGGCTACCCAAATCACGCCTCAGTCGTTCTGTGACGTCACCGGCGCGCAGCGAACACCGGGCCGTCGGTTTCACTCGCCCGCCTTACCGGCGAGTACGGCGACGCCCGACCAGAAATGAGCGCCAGTGAACCGTTGGCTCGGTCACGGTCACAACTCCCCAACAAGTGTCAACCCGGCACTGCATCTGGTGCAACAATCGACTTATGGCCGTGTTCTTCGCCGTGCTCGCCGCACTCGTCGTGGTGGTCGCCCTTTGGCGCGAGGCCGGGTCACGTCGTCGAGGTCGTGACGCCGAAGACCTCGTAGCGCGTCGCGACGTTGAACTGGCTCAAGTGATCGAATCCACCGACGAAAGCTTCCTCTCCTTCGACGCCTCGGGCGCGATCACGGCCTGGAGTGCCCGCTCCGAAAAACTCTTTGGGTGGAGCGCCGCGCAGGTGATCGGCCAAAGCATGACCGACACGCTGATTCCGGTCCTGCACCGCAAGGCGTACGAAATCGGATTGGCCAATTACGTGCCCGGTACCGATTCCGCGATCGTGGCCAAGCGCGTGGAGACGACCGCGCTCCACCACGACGGACACGAATTCCCCGTCGCGATGATGATCTGGGCACGCGAGGATGGCGGATTCAGCGCGTTCGCGCGTGATGCCTCGATCGCCACGGTGGACGAGGGACCCGGTGAAGGCGGTCGTGCGAGCGTGTCGTTGACCGACCCCTTGACGAGTCTGGGCAATCGACTGTTACTGGAGAAAGACCTCGGGGTCTATGAGGGTCAGGTCGCGCGCTACGGACTGCGCAGTTGCATCGCGTTGATCGACATCGACGACCTCAAGGGATTCAACGACCGTTACGGGCGCGCGGTGGGTGACGAGGCCATCGTCGCCATCGCCGATCGGCTCGCGAGCCGCTCTCGCTCCGGAGACTCCGTCTACCGCGTCGGCGGTGACGAGTTCATCTGCCTCTTGCCCGAACAGACACTGGAAACGGGCGCGATCGCCGTGAACCGCATGTGTCGCAGTATCGAGGAACTCGCGATTCCCCACGAGGGTTCGTCGACCGGCATTCTGTCGGTCAGCACGGGGCTGGCCCTCCTCGACGCCGAACACTTGAAGGCGACCGGCGATCTCTTGAAAGAGGCCGAGGGCGCTCTCGATCGAGGCAGGGGTCTCGAACCTGAAGACGACGAATCGGCCGACCTCAACGATTCGACACCGCCGAACTAGGTCGTCTCTTCGACCAGTTCGATGAGCGTCCCGAAGGAGCTCTTCGGATGCACGAAGGCCACAATCGTTCCTCGTGATCCCGGCCGCGGCACGTCATCGATCACTCGAGCGCCACTCGCCTTCACGAGTTCGAGCGACGCCGCGCAGTCATCGACTCGGTAGGCAATGTGATGCAATCCTTCGCCATGCTTCGCGAGGAACGTGGCGACCGGTGAGTCGTCGCGTGTCGGCGTGAGCAACTGGATGTAGGACTCGGCCACTTTGACCAACGCTTCGTCCACGCCGTCGGATTCCACGACCTCGCGGTGCACGACCTCGGCGCCGAAGACCGACGCGTACCAGGAAATGGCGGCGTCGATGTCGTTGACGGCGATCGCGACGTGGTCGATCTCGGTGAGTTGACTCGTCACTGGATCTCCTTGTCGTGCCGTCGGAATATCGAAAGGCGCTCCTCACCGACGCGCGCGCGAAGTTCGCGATTGGTGACGCCGAGTCCCCCTTCGGGCGCGACGCAGAGGACTGCGATCTTCCCCTCGTGTCGGTTGTGGTGCACCTCGTAGGCGGCGAGGCCGGTCTCTTCGAGGGGGAAGACCGCCGAGAGCGGGGGCACGACCTTGCCGTCGATGATCGTCTGGTTCGCCGCCCAGGCTTCGCGGTAGTTGGAGAAATGCGAGCCCTTGATCGTCTTCAACTTCATCCAGAGGTGGCGATTGTCGTATTCGATCATGTAGCCGCTCGTCGCTGCGCAGGTGACGATCGTGCCACCGCGCTTGGCCACGAAGACGCTCGCACCCATGGTCGAGCGACCGGGGTGCTCGAAGACGATGTCGGGGTCCTCGCCGACGAGGGCCCGGATATCCTTGCCCAGCCGGCGCCACTCGCTCTCGTCCTGGGTGTGCTCGTCCTTCCAGAACCGGTAGTCGTTCGCCCGACGATCGATCACGTACTCACATCCCAGTTCGTGCAGGGTCTCGACCTTGGCCTCACTCGAGACCACCCCGACCGGCGTGCCGCCGGAGTTCAACACGTGCTGCACGGCGAACGAACCGAGACCCCCCGACGCGCCCCAGACGAGCACCACGTCGCCCTGGGTCACCGGAGCGCCGTTGTGGGAGACCAGCATCCGGTACGCCGTCGAGTTGCACAGCGCGTTGACGGCCGACTCCTCCCACGTGAGGTGCGTGGGCTTGGGCATCAACTGGTTCGCCTTCACGACCGCGATATCGG
>ODAK010002192.1_pt1 | contig 20645 bp, 15 predicted proteins | sample 1539591 | NCBI WGS metagenome assembly ODAK01 (sample SAMEA3539303, study PRJEB22396) | soil metagenome | biome: tundra; feature: field; material: soil | place: USA | collected 2010-05 | depth 0.15 m | reverse complement strand
GCCGGAAGGGGGAAATTATATGCAAAAGGGATTAGGGGTTAGGGATTAGGAACTATGGAAACACCTTCCTGTTTAGGTCTGCGGTTTCCCACCCTTGCGCTAGAAACAAGCGCAAGGATGGGGCACCCGGCTGTGCAAAAGGGCATCGATTTTACGCAGCCCCGTAAAGCCCGGGCCTAAAGGCCATCGAAGTTGAGGCGGTATTCAGGGGCCTGAAGGCCCCTGCTCCCTCCGTCCCGCCGACCATCAGGGGCGGTCAACCCGATCCAGCCGTTCTTGAGCGGGCATGAAACTGGATTCACTGCTGAGCTTACGCCGTGCGGCTTTCCTCGGCGAGCATCTTTCCCGCCACGCGCCCTATGCCGCGCAGTATTGCCTTGACCGGCCAGCCGTCTTCAGGATTGGGGAAGAAGATCTCGCCGGCGCGGCGGGCTTCCGGGCGGTAATACCAGCGCTTGAGCAAGGCCAGATGCCCCTGTCGCAGCGTGGAAGAGGGGGCCTGGCTTGTGGTTTCGGCTAATGTGGCCAGCGCCGCCTCGATGCGGGTTTCAAGCACGCCCCTGGGCAGCTTTGCGGGTGCAGTGGCAGCCGCTTCGGGCAGCGAAGTCCCGTTGGGTGCGGCCTCCCGCGGCGAGACTTCAATGTCTTCCGGGATTGGCTCCAGCGCCATTGGATGCGCAAACAGGGAACTGGAGCCGGATTGCTCGTTCTGGATCCTCATGCCGAGGGTGGAAAATCCGGCCGGGCCGGCCAGGCGGCCATTCTCAAAAAGGAAAATCGCAACGTCGTCCGGTTGTTCGGAAGCCTGCAGAATAACGGCACGCAGCCGGCTTAGCGGGCGGACAAGCTCCGGAGCCAGCGCGCGTACGCTCTCCACCCGCTCCACCTGCGCGTGGATGGCGGCGGCTGACTCAAACTCAAGTTTGCCCGAGGCTTCGTCGCGTTCCGTGCGCAGCGTTACCAGCCGGCTCTCGCCGCGCGTGGCAAGAAACGCTTCGACCGCAGACGCCTCCTGGGCGTAGCGCTCGTCAGTACAACCCTTGTAGCAGGGAGCCAGGCACATCTTCATTTCGGAGTAGACGCAGCCGGGGTGGCTCGGATTGGGGTCAAGCTCTTCCGTGCAGCGGCGCAGCAGGAAGAGCTTGAGCGCCTCCTCGGCATAGCGCTCGGCCACAGCCCGCGACGCAAACGGCCCATAGGACCAGGCGGCCTCGCGCTGGCTGGGGCGGTGGGTTACGGTGATACGCGGATAGGGATTGCCGCCCAGAAATCGAACAAAAGCCGGGCCGCGCAGATGCATCCGCTCCAGCGCCTTGAGGCCGTAGGTCTCTTCGAGGAGAGAAAACTGCGCCAGCAGCGACTCGAATTCGGAGCCGGTTGGGCGCCACGCGATGCGTCGCACCCGCCCGGCTAGCTGCAAGCGGCGCGGATGCTTGGCCGATGGCTGAAGCAGCCGTTCGAGCCGTCCCCGCAGGTTGGGCGTGCGGCCGATGTATGGCTCGAAATGGGCTTCGGCGCCGTAGAGCGCGAAAACCGCCGCCGTCTGGGGCAGTTGCGCCAGCGCGGCCTTGGCGTCGGCCGGGTCGAAGGGGATGGATTGGAGGTCAGTCGGCACGGGTCTTCAGCCTCCGGCGATCGTCATGCCGTCGATCCTCAGGGTGGGCGAGGCCACCGACCCGCGAAACTCGAGGTCATTGCCGATGGCAGTTACATTCATCAGCATTTCCGCCAGATTGCCCGCGATCGTCACCTCTTCCACGGCGTGGGTCAACTCGCCGTTTTCAATCCACAGCCCGGTGGCGCCCCGGGAGTAGTCGCCGGTAACGACATTGACGCCAAAGCCCATCAGGCTGGTTACGTAGAGCCCTGCGGGGATGGCCGCCAGAATCTCCTCCGGGGTCTGCGCTCCCGGTTCGAGATAGAGGTTGCCGCAACCGATGCCTGGGGTCCCGGCCAGGCCGCGGGATGCGTTGTGGGTCGATTTCATCGCCAGTTTGCGCGCGGAGTAGGTGTTGAGCAAGTAGGTGCGGAGGACGCCGGCCTCCACCACCACGGTGCGCCGCGAGGGGAGCCCTTCGCCGTCAAAAGGGGAGGTCCCAAATCCGCCCGCGCCGGTGGGCAGCAGCATGGTGTTGTCGTCGACGATGGTCAGGTTTTCCGAGGCGATTTTGCTATCAAGACGGCCGGCAAGAAACGATGCGCCGCGCCAGATAGAATCCCCGGAAGCGGCTTCAAACACGGAGCCAATCAGAGAGCGCGCCACCTCCGGCGCAAAGACGATGGGAACCCGCTGCGTGGGCACGCGCCGTGCTCCCAGGCGGCGAAGGGTGCGCCGTGCCGCCTCCTGGCCGATGGACTCGGGTGTTTCAAGGTCCCTGAGCCGCCTCGCACTGCTCCACCAGCCGTCGCGCTGCATTTGTCCATTGGCGTCCATGGCCAGTGGAGCCGCGGAAACACCGGCGTAGCTGGAGCGATAGCTGCCCACAAAGCCGCGCGAGTTGGCCAGCACCTTGCTCCCGGTGGCGGCGTCAAAACTGCCTCCGTCGGAGTTGGTGATGCGCGGGTCGGCCTTCAGGGCAGCATCTTCGGCCCGGCGCGCCCATTCAATCCGCTCCGGCCCGGGCAGGGAGTAGACGTCTTCGTAGTAAAGGTGCAGGTCACCGTCAATCGAGCCGAACTCATCCCTTTCCGGAAGCCCGGTGAACGGGTCCGCTTCGGTCACCTTGGCCAGCGCCATCGCACCCTCAACCAGTTGGCGAATTCCATCCGCCGTCAGGTCGCTCGTCGAGGTGGAGGCGGATCGATTGCCCAGAAATACCCGCAGCCCCATGCCCCGCGAGCCGGACTCTTTGAGCGTCTCAACCTGGCCCATGCGCACGTTCACGCTGAACTCGTCGCCCTCGCGCACCACGGCCTCGGCGTCGCTTGCGCCCGCCTTCATGGCAGCAGCGACAACATCGGCGGCAAGGGATTCAAACTCGTGCGGATTCGCTATCGTCTCGGCCATTGGCTCCTTTTCGTCCTGTCTCAAAGCTACCAAACCCGGCTGCTTTGAGGAGGGCGCCGGCCGAGCAAACTAGCCTGCATTTCTCACAGGCGGCGCGACTACGGACAATTGAGGGTCTGGCGAAGGCTCTGAGGGCCGGAAGGCCGGCGCTACGGTTTTGGGCAGGCTGTGAGAAATTCGGGCTAGATCGCGAAGTCGATAAACCCGCGCTGGGGATCGGTGGAGATCAGCTTGACGGTCACCTTGTCTCCAACGTCCAGTCCCTTGCCGCCCGCCTTTCCGGCATTCATCAGCATCCCGTCCACATGCGGGTCGAGGGTACGGACGAACGTGCCGTACTGATTGACGCCGGTGACGATGGCCTGGAAACTCTGCCCGATGCGGGGATGCAGGACGACCGCGGCGATGCGCTTTTGCATCTCGCGCTCCACCTTGCGGGCTCCGTCTTCCATCAAGGTGCAATGTTGCGCAATGGCGGTCAGGTCGCTTTCCGAGTAGGGCTGCGCCGCATGAGCCAGCCAGGCCTTCAGCAGGCGCTGCGTCACCATGTCGGGGAAGCGCCGGTTGGGGGCGGTGGAATGGGTGTAGTCCTGAACGGCCAGGCCAAAATGGCCGGGTGAAACTTCGTTGGGCTTCACCAGCACATACTCGCCGGGACCCATCAGCTTGATCACGGTCAGCGAAAGGTCGGGGAAGTGGTCGGGGTCCTTCTGCTTCTGGGCGAGCAGGAAGTCGTTAAGCGCTTTCGAGTCGGGGGCAACAGGCAGGGTAGTGCCCAGGCCCGCGGCCACCTCGACAATGCGGTCCCAGCGCTTGGGCGTGCGCACGATGCGGCGGATTGAGGCCACGCCGGCATCTTCGAATGTTCTGGCGATGACGCCGTTGGCCGCCACCATAAACTCCTCGATCAGGGAGGTGGCGCGGTTCTTTTCCAGGCGCGCGATCTCGACCGCCTGATCGGCCAGCATTACCGGGCGGGTCTCGATGGTTTCAAGATCGAGAGCGCCGTGCTGGAAGCGGCCATCCACCATGCGCTGGGCTGCGGCGTCCTGCAGCTTGAGTTGCGCGGCCAGGTCAGAGTTGGCCGCGACCTTGGCAGGAGCGGGGCCCTTGCCTTCAAGCCATGCGCCTACCGCGTTATAGGCCAGTTGCGCACGGTTTCGCACCAGCGCCCGGTAGGCCTTGCCATCGGAGACAGTGCCCGCCTGGTCCACGGCGAATTCGACGACAACGGCCGCGCGGTCTTCATTCTCGTTGAGCGAGGTAATGCCCTCGGAGAGTTCGGCGGGGAGCATGGGGAAAACTCTGACGCCGGTATAGACCGAGGTCGTTTCGCTGCGAGCGTGGCCGTCGATTACGGTGCCGGAGGAAACGCGGGAGTCGACATCGGCCACTCCCACCAGAACCCGAATACGGCCGTCGGGCAACTGCTCGGCCCATTCGATCTGATCGAGGTCTTTGGAGGTGTCGTTGTCGATGGAGGACCAGAGAATGCCGCGCAGGTCCTGAATGCCGGCCGGGGCAGCGGTTGCAGGGTGGGCCTGAATGGCGGCTAATTCGGAGTCGGTTCCAGCGGGGAAATCGGGCTGAAAGCCGTGCTCGATCATCGAGGCATGGGCTGCGGCAACAAGATTGAAGTGCAAGGGCTGACTGGAATGCATGAAGAAAAAGGCTCCTTTGAACTGAAGAGCCAGCCTACCATGTCGGGGGGACAAGGCGGGGGTTGGGGTTTGTTGTGTCCCACCCTTGCGACAGAAAACAAAAACGTCGCAAGGATGGGGCACCCAGGCATTGTGGCTTAACCCCGCTGCTTCAGGGCTTTGGAACCACGTTGACCGTCAGGAAGATGCTGCGGCCGATGACGGTATTGTCCAGGTAATTCGAAGCGGTTATCTTGAGCGTGGCCACCCCCAGGGGCGTTCCACCCGTGCCTGTAACGCCTCCACTGATCGTACTGTTGCAGCCGATGCCTGCGCCTGCCAAACCCGCCAGCAGCAGGACAAGGATCAGGAACCGTTTAACATCTCGACCGGCAGAAAAGATGCGGGCGCGGCGTCCGAAGGGGAGCACGAAGAACGCCAGGAGGGCCAGTGCTGCACCACCAAGCGCGCGCGGCCACCTGGGGTCCGGTTTGCGGTTCAAGGCCGTAGGCGCAGATCCCGTATCGAAGGTCTGCACAACAAAGGTGACCGTGGCGGTGGGCGTCACCTGCTGCGGGCTGGCCGTGCAGGTCATGTAGTCCTGTGAAGGCACGGCGCATACCACCTGGATCATGTTGTTGAATCCGCCCAGGCCGGTGATGACAAAGGACGCAGTGCCCGAGGAACCCTGCACGATGGTCAGGTTGGTGCCGGGGTTGGAGGGCGCTGGCGTAATGGTGAAGTCCTGGACGGTGAGCGTGAGCAGGTTCGAGGTCTCGGCATCGTAAAACAGGTCGCCAAGATAAACGGCATAAACAGTGTCCTGCCCGCCCGGCAGCGTGGAGAGGGTGAGAGTGGCAACAGAGGAATCCGAGAGCAGCGCAGCGGCCAGGGGCGATTCGCCGAGGACCGTGGTTCCGTTGTAGAAAACCACGTTGCCCGTTGGGTTCTGTTCCCCGGTCAAGGCCGGGGTGCTTGTCGGCGTCACCGTGGCGGTGAGGATAACCGCCTGGCCCGGCCCGACGGTGCTCAGATTGGCTGTCAGTACGACGATATTCGGCTGCGTGATGGCTAACAGGGCAAGCGGAGTTGAGCTGCTCGGCAGCCAGTTCACGTCGCCCGAATAGACTGCCGTGATGGAGTGGTTCAGGCTGCCGGAGAGCGCGATGCCGCTGAGCGTGGCGGTGTTGCTGGCGACAGGGGCCTTGCCCAGAATTGTTGCCCCATTGTCCAGAAAGGTCACTGTTCCGGTGAGAGAGAAGATTGTGCCGGCAACCGTGTTGATTGGCGCGACAGTGGCGGCGAGAGTTTCCGTGGTACCCACAGTCAGCGTGGATGGTGTCGCCGTCACCGTGGTAACCGTGGCGCCCTTTGCCACGGCAAACGTCACTGGCGCCGAAGTCGACGAGGCATAGAAGGAATCGCCGCTATATGTACCCACCGCCGTATGAGTCCCGGCAGTAAGCAGCGGGACAGTCGCGGTCGCTGTCGATGGCGATCCTGGGGTGACCGGTTGGACGATGGGAACGCCGCGGTCCACCGTAAAGCTGACTGAACCCGAGGGCTGCGAAGTACCTGCGTTCGTCGGGGTGACGGAAGCCGTTACCTGCAGTGAATCGCCAACCGTGGCCGTGGGCGGAGAGGTGGTAACGACAGTGGTGGTCGGGCTTTTGGCCACGATAAAGGAGACACTGGCCGAGGTCGAAGTGCTGTAGTTGGTGTCGCCCGGGTAACTGGCCTGCAAGTTGTGCTGGCCGGTGGTCGAGGGGGCAGTCAGGGTGACCGTCGCAGTGGCGCCGGAGACCAGCGCCCCGGTAGTCTGGCCCGTTCCATCAACAGTAACCGTAACGTTTCCCGTAGGAAGCGTGGACCCGGGGAACTGCGGGGCGAGGTTGACAGTCACCTGGAATGTCGCGCCCGCAGTGGGCGAAGTGGTGGGCGCGATGACGGTGAGCGTAGTGGGGCTCTTCTGCACTCCGAAACCGACTCCAGTCGCGGTTGAGCCTGAGTAGTTGGCGTCCCCGGCGTAACTGCCGGCCACGGTATAGTTCCCGGGCCCCGGCGTGGTGATGGTGAGGGTCGCCATCGACGGATTCCCAGGAATTAAAGTCGCGGGCGCCTGCGGCACCCCGTTCACGGTGAAGGTGAATGTGCCCGAGGGCAGGCTTGAGCCGGCATTGAGCGCAGTGACCGTGGCCGTCAACTGCAGCGGGCTGAAAGCGAAGGGGCTGGGAGTGGCCGGGGAGACTGACGAAGTGGTACCGCCCTTGGTCAGGGTGATGGTGACTGGCGACGAAGTGGAGCCGCCGTAGTTCGCGTCCCCGGGATAAGTGGCCTGCAGGCTGTATGAGGGCTGACCTGGGGGAACCACGAAGGAAAACGACGCGGATGTTGTGCCGCTTTGCGTGGTCAATGCTGCCGTGTAGCTCGGCGAGGTGGGACCGCCGGTAAGGTTCAGCGTCACCAGGCCGGTTGGCGGATTTGCGCCGGTAGGGGGGCCGCTTGTGGTCAGAACCCCGGCGGTCACGGTCACCGTAATGGTTTCACCAGGCGTCGGCTGCGTCGTGGAAGGCAAAACCGTGAGCAGTGTAAAGCTCTGCTCGGTGGTAATGGTCAGAGGCGGCGAGGAGACCTGTTTGTAGGTGACGTCGCCACTGTAGCGAGCCGCGATGTTGAAGCTGCCCTGGGTGGAAAAGATGGTGTGGAGATTGAGAGAGAGAGATGCGTTCCCGTTGCCATCGAGGGTGGCAGTGGGGGCAGTGGGAAGAGGCAGGCCACTGGACGAGTTGACCAGGACGATTGTGCCAGTGGGCGTACCGCCGCCCGTCTGCGAGAAGATGCTTGTGGTGAGAGTGACCAGCGCCGACGGATTGTAGGTCGAATTGGGCTCCTGGGGGGAAACGGAAAGAACCGCGCTTACGTTGCCGGTGCCGACTTGCGGAGTCGCTGTCCACTGATTCACCAGGGCCTGCGCGTCCAGCGAGCCCAAGCCTGTAGCCTGGTCAAAACCGGCGCTCGCCGCAAAACCGATCTGTCCGCTTGAGCCGCATCCGGGACTAGCCGGGACGCAGGGCAGTTTTGCCGCGCCCTGTTGCACATCGTTGAAGACGCCGTTTACTCGGCTGAGCGGATACAGGTTGGGTCCCAGATTGCCTTGCGGACCATTCTTTTCCGCCACCAGCGCAGCAATCCCGGCAAATAGAGCGGCGGCTGCGGAACTGCCTCCACTGCGCACGAGCGTGCAGCCTGTGGACGTTGCGGAATTGCTTAGACAAAAGGCCAAGCCTCGATTCACGCCTGAATCGATTGCCGAGGGCAGCGTGACGTCCGGAAGCAAACGGTTGTAGACTCCCGTGCCTTGCAGGGAATGGGGCGGAATCGGCTGCCAACCGGGAGCGGCGTAAATCGCGCTGCTGCCGCCGCCGCCGGCATATGCCGGGTCGGCCGGGTTTACCGGCGACCATGCTGCCAACGCCGAGGCCGCCCCGCCAGCGCCAAGCGCCGCCACACCTACCGCTGTGTTCCATGGCGTAGAAGCCAGCGCATTCACTCCGTAGCCGCTGCTTACGCGCTTATCGCTGCCGGCCGCATGGCAGGCTGCGGGACCGCTGTCACCGGTAGCCGCAATCACCGCAATGCCTTCAGACGCCGCCTGGCGATAGAGCGCCGCGTAAAAAGCCTGGTGCGATTCGCTCAGGGCGGCCTCGCAAGCTGAGTAGCCGACGGCGACTGTATGCGCCAACGCCTGGTCAACGATGGCTGCGAGTGCGAGGTCCAGTCCATCCGTGGCGCCGGTGGTGGCGGCGGGAACCAGCACAATGTGAGCGCCGGGAGCGGTTGCGCCGGCCCAGGATACGGCCAGAACGGCTTCGGCCTCGTCGCTGGTGCGGCCCGGATCGGGACCATTGGGAGAAATTGTCAGCGGGCTTGCCGGCAGCCCAAAGGTCGAGCGGAATGCCGCGATATCATCGCTGTTCACGCTGCTGCGCGCGGCGATGGCGATGGTCTGGCCCGAACCTTTTTGGCCGGCCGAGTGCAGCGCGTCCAGATGAAGAAGCTGAGCCATCAGCCGGGGGCTAAAGGCCTCGGCGTGGCTCATCGAGGTCTCCACCGCCAGTTCGGCTGCGGTTGCAGTCACGGGTTTCGGCGCGGTCATTGCGGGTGCGGACACGGCTCCATCGAGGGAAACGAGTCCATGCACCAGCGGCTGAATTGCCGCCGGCACGGAGATTGTGTCAGCGAGCACGGCCCGCGTTCCGTCGGCCGTAGCCACCGAGGAGACGGTAGTATGGAAAGCCTGCTCGACCTGGGCAACGGTTCCGGAAAACTCGATCCAGCCCCGGCTGGCCGGCAAGGGAGCAACTTTGAAACCCTCACTGCTTAACCATGCGAAAATCGCCGCCACATCCGTCGTTGAGTTGCCGTAAGCGTCCGCGAAGGCCGTTGGGGTAAGCCAATGGTGATACCGGGAGGAAGCGGAATCCTGCTGGTTCTCAAGTTCTCTGGTCAGCGCCCGCTGCTGGGCGGGGGAGGGTTCGAGCAATAAAAGCATGCGTTCCAGCCGGGTTCCTGGGAGCGCAGCTCCGAGAGTCGCATAGGCGGCGGGCGGCTTGCTTGCGGGAATCGTCACCAGCGGGGAACTACGCCAATCGCCTGCGAGCCGGGATGCTCGTGGAGCCGCGGACCGGGCCGTCGATTGATCGACCGGCGATTGGGCGACGCCCGCTCCAACACTGGACAGGAGAAGAATTGCTAGCAGCGGACCGCAGGTTCCCTTGTGTGCCATGTTCCTCTTCTTTCATGAATCCTGAAAGACCCGTGTGTCATTCCGGAGATGCGGAGGGGACACACTTTTTCGTCCTTCATGAGCGGGTTTCACTCCCTGCCACCTTTTGGGCAGCGGGTTTGCGGATTCATGGTGATCGCCCCGATTGTATCGCGGGTGGAGGACTGTTCGACAGCAGATTCTTGAGTAGGAAGATGAAGGAGCGCAGCGAGAAATCTTTACGGCAGGCGTCCCAGGGCCCCGGAGTCGGGACCCTGCGGCAGGCTTAGAGGCGCCTGGTTTGTGTCAGTTCCCAGCGGATGCCGGGCGGACTCTTACTGGATGCCTAAATCGGACAGCACTTTGGGTTTGGATTCGTCCACGGCAAGAAGGTTGTGGCAAGCGGCGCAGTCCTGGGTGATGCTCGTGCCGTTCTTCGAGGCGTGTTCCCCATCGTGGCAGCGGAAGCAGCCTGGGTAGCTCATGTGCCCGATGTGGTTAGGGTGCGTGCCCCAGGCTACCTTCATGAAAGGGAAAACATTCTGGCTGTAGAGCGTGGCCAGTTGTTCGCCTGCGGCCTTCACAAGACCGGCCTTCGCGGCAAGGACCTCGGGATGGCCGTTGCGATAAAAGGCCGTAAGTTGCTCCGGAATTTTGGCCTGGGCATCTGCTTCAGAGGAGTAATTAGCCTTCAGCAGTTCCATCCCCTCTTTGTGAATCCACGGCAGATCCGGACTCACGGCGCCCTCGGCCATGGCGCGGTTCAGCGCGTCCTCCGGGGTCACAAACGTATGCGCCGCGCGATTGTGGCAGTCGATGCAATCCATCACGCGCCGTTCCCCCTGGGGAATGCTGCCGCCTGCCGCGGCGACGGCGAATTCTGTCTCGGATCCATCCTCATTGCGCTTCTGCACCCAGGGAATCGTGGTTCGAGAGGAGTCGGCAGCGACGTATTCAATGTGGCCCAGGTGGACGCCGTGAATGCCGGTCAGGTGTGAGAGCGAATCCCGTCCGCCGAGGTGCAGCACGACCACGGATTGAGTTTGGGTGTTCTTTTCGTCGTCGGCAAAGGTGGACTTGACCAGCAGTTTTTCGCCGATGAAACGGGCCGGCGTGTGGCACCCTTCGCAAATGTCCCGCGCCGGGCGCAGATTCTGTACAGGCGATTCAATAGGCGTTGGGTAGCGATCGAAGGAGACTTCAATCAATTGCTTGGTCCCGTTGACCTTGGCGCGGAAGTAGGAGGCGGCGCCGGAGCCGATGTGGCAGGCCACGCAGTCCACATGGGAGTGCGCCGAAACTTTGTAAGCGGTAAACTCCGGCTGCATCACATGGCAGGACTGGCCGCAGAACTGCGGTGAATCCATATAGGCCGCGCCGCGATAACTCGCCATCGAGACAACGAGCAGGTTGATGACAGTGGCCACCAGCACGATGTCCACGCCATGGCGAAACCTATGGTCGTTGAAATCGATCTTGGGATATACCGCTGGAATTTGCCCGGCGAGCTGCAGCTTTCTGTGGCGTACATACACGCCTACCGGAATAAGCGCCAAACCAGCAATAAACAGGGCCGGCAACAGGAGGAAGAAGATGATGCCGAGGTAGGGATTGTCGTTGGGCCGGCCGAACAACTCCACGAGCCAATAGCCGATCATGGTTACGCCGGCTGCACTGGTGATGGCTCCGCCGGCAAGGCTGATAGGGTTGTTGCCGAAGAACAGCGCCGGTCTTACCCAGCCCTCACGGAATTTTTGGAACGGTGCCACTTTATCCCCCACACTCACAGATGTTGCTGCAAACGGATGGCCCGCCAATGACGGCGGGCCGGGTTATGCATATTTCGCTGCGAAGGAACCGCCTACTTACCCAGGCTCCTGTAATAGCCGACGACATCCTTGAGTTGCGCATCGGTGAGCCCCGTGACCGGCTTCATCTTGCCTTTGCCGGTCTTGGTGATGGCAATCATTTCGTCGACGGTCAACTTCTTGACTTCCGGATCGGAAACAGGCTTCACGGCCATGGCCTTCACCATTCCGGCACTCGGAGTACCGGTCGCGCCATGGCATGCTTGACACTTGGCTTTGTAGGTCGCTTCACCCGCCGCCTGGGCAAAGCCCACGGCACTGGCCAACGACACTACCACGGCCAATACCACCTGGGATCGAATCGTCTTCATCATCGCAAAACTCCTTGAAAGGGTACTTACTCTCTGAAACCCTTGTTGCATGGATTAGTCGCCGGGGCCCGAAAGAAGGTTTCGTCAAAACCCGGTTCTTCTACTTCATGAATGAGCGAAAGCGAGCCACCGCGTCCTTTATTTCGGCGTCAGACAGTTTACCTTTGTAGGGCTGCATCTTGCCCATCCCGCTTCTGGTGGCCTCAATCATCGCCGCCTCGGTGAACTTCTTTACTTCCGGGTCGGTTACCGGCTTCACCTTCAGCGCTTTCCCTACCGTGGTTTCCGCCATGCCGGCAACGCCATGACAGCTCTGGCATTTGGCTTTGTAAGTCGCTTCCCCTGGGGACTGGGCCAAGCCCGCGGCACAGGCCAAATACAAAGCCAGGGTCAGCACAACATAAGATCGAGTCTTGTTTGTCATTCGTAGGGCTCCCGCACTAATCCACGGTTAGTGTACGTGACCGCACCGGCGCGTGGAATTTCATCAAAGACGATGTAAAGCTGGTCGGACGCAAAAAATAGGAGTGGGCTGGCGAAGATGCATGCCCAGCCCACCCCTTGTATTTAGAACTCGTATTTCACTCCAAGCGTGGTTATGTTGCCGCTGGTGTTTCGTTGGGGCAGCGGGCCGCCCGGGCTTTTCTCGCTGTACTCGTCCCGCGTGAAGTTTCCGTGCCAGGCCCATTGCGACGCAATCTTGAGTTCAACCTCGGCAAAAGGCGTGGAGTACTTCGACTGCAGCGCGCCGGGAACCATTAACGGATTGAGTTGCTCCGAGGTGCCGTTGGTGTCGTTGAGCCTGACGCCGGCCCCGAACTTGATAAGGCGCTTTGGAGCCCAGTAGATGGCGCCGGAGTAGAAATTCACCGGCGCATCATAGAGGCCATTGCCCAGGAAATAGCTGGGATCGCCGCCCGGGTTTGTGGGCGATAGCACGCAGGTGCCGGTATTGGCTGCTCCAGCCGGCGTCGGCGTTTCCGCATAGCAAATGTCCGTTCGCGAATAGACGTCGTCGTACGCGTAATTGAGGTCGATGCTGAACGATTCGTTAGGCATGATCGAAGTGCCGAAGCTGAAGCCGCGGTTGTGTTCCTGGTGGTTGACCAACGGATCGGTGTTTTTACCCTCGAATTCGTTGGCAGCGACGGCGAAGTTGATCCACTTGGCCGGCATGATGGTGGCGCGCGCGCGCAGATCGTAGGTCGAATTGGGAGCGCTGCGGACGAATGTGTTGCTGGGCAGCAGATTTTTCGATGTAACGCCGTTGGCGAACTTCGAGCTCATGGTGTCGAAGTTCAGGTTGAGCCGGAAGACACGGGATGGCTGGATAACCATGCCCAGCAGAACACCGTTCTCGTGCCAGGCCAGGTCGTTAGTACCATCCGCATTCAAATCGGCAATATGCCGGTTCTTGAATCGCCAGCCGCCGGAGACCTTGAACTGAGGCGCAATCGACAACATTGCCAGCACGGTGTTCGACTCGATCTTCTGGTTCAAACTGGCCGGGTCTGGATCGAGGGCGGTTGGGCCGGTATGCGTAATCGCAGGGTCGGTAAGTGGAGTGAGCGCCGAGGTACTCGCCGTTCCGACCCAATTCTCGATGTTCATCATCCGGTTGCTGGAAATGCGGAAGTTCCAATAGTTGAAGGCTTCCGAGATGGAGAGAAGCTTGCTGATCTCAGCCACCATTCCGAAATCACCGCTGGTGTTGATCCGCCTGTTGCTGGCCAACTGTCCGTTGGGTCCCCCGCCGGTCAGGAACTCCTGCCGCACATGCGTTCGTGAGGACCAGCCGGTAAAGGTCTCGTTGAAGTGATTCACGTCGCCCGTGCCGCCGTTATATAGAATCCGGCCGTTGACAGAGAGGCGATCCCAATAGTGAGAACTGAAGCGCAACTGCTCGCTGGGAAAGGTCGTCCGCATGGGTGCAACGTGCGATTCGGCAGTGGCCAGATTGCAGAACGGATTGACGATGCCGTTGACAACCTCGAGTGCCTTGTTCGCACCCGAGCCGCAAGTGGCGGTGGCCAGGATATCGACACCCGGCGAAGCGGGTGTTCCATCGGAAAGCTGGAAAAGCGGCGGCTGTGTAGGCGAAGCCGTTGCCCAGGTGTTTGTCCTGCCTGTTCCGGCCAAAAGAAAGGAGGTATCTCCCTTATAGAGGACGTAAAACTGATCATAGCTAAGTGTGGTCCGCTTCGCTACTTTCAGGTCTACGCCGCCGGTGTAGGTATCCTGGCGATTGCGGAACCACTGCGCCATCTGCGTGTCCGCGCCATAGTGAACCGTGGTGTACGAGGGCCCTTCGTGCGTGCCGAGGTTGAACCCCGCACGGAAGCTGATGCGTGAAAGCGGCGCCAGTGTAAGCAAAGTATCCATGTTGCGCCGCACGGTGTTGTACAGGTGCAGCGAGTCCGGCTCAGGGATCAATGCCGGTGTTAATGCGGTGGATGTGGACAGCAATGAGTTGCCCAGCAGGTTGTAGTCGAAGTAACTGCGGTCGCGCCGGAAGCTGCCGGCAAAGTCATAGAAGCGGCCCTTGGACGCCTTGAAGTAAGAGACGTCATAGGGGTCGCCGCCGTAGCCGGTGCTGTTGGTGGACAGGGTATCGAAGAACCGTGTCTTTGACGTATCCACGGAGTGCATTTCCAGCGACTGGCCGAGAATGCGTCCGCCGCTGCTCTGGTTGACAAGCGTGGCCCACATGGGCAGACTGCCGTTTGTGGTGGTGTATCGGCCGCCCAAATCGATGGATTGATGCACAAGGTAGCCGCCGACGATCTTGTCCGGCGCCTCAGTGGCCGGCTTTTTCTCCGACACGGGTTTTGCGGGCTTGGCTGGCTCCGGCTGGGCTTGCGCAAAGCCGGCGGCCGCGCCGCAGGTGGCCAAAATGGCCGCAAGGGTAAGCGTGCACAACCGGGAGAAGCTGATCCCGGCCGGCGACCCACCCAGACACTTCTGAGATACTGTCTGTTTTGTCATCGCGCGCCCCCTCACTGCAAGTTGGTATTGAAGAAATGCTGGCCGACGTTGGAGCCATGAATGTCCGCATGGCAAATAATGCACGACTGGTACTGCGTTGCCTGATTGTGCGCAGGCCCGGTTGGCGCTCCCGCCGTCGTAAAGTTCGGCGACGTTGTGTGGCACTGCAGGCAGATCGTGTTTACATTCGCGCGGTTCAGCAAGCGCGGATTCGGCCCGCCATGCGGGAAGTGGCAAGCGGTGCAGCCCTCGGTCCTGACCACCGCATGCTCATAAACAAACGGCCCGGCAGTTTCGGTGTGGCACTTGACGCACACCATGTCCTGCTGCGCGGCTGCCTTCAGGCCCTTCTTCTCAAAAGTACCGTGCGGATCGTGGCAGTCCGTGCATTGCACCAGGCCCTCGTTCACTTTGTGATGGAAGGGCATGGAGAACTGCGGCTTGACGTCGGTGTGGCATTGGAAGCAAAGCGTGGGCTGCGCGAGTTTGAGCAAATGCTCTTTGTCCGTGCCGACGTGGACGCTGTGGCAGCCGATGCAACTTACGTTGCCCTCGCCGTGAGCGGAACGCTCAAAGTTCGCGTGCTTGCCCTGGTGGCAGCCCAGGCACGTTTTGTCGACTTCCTCGGCAGTTGCCGCGGCAGGATTGAAGATTTTGCTTTTGTCGCCGCCGCCCTCAACGTGCGCGCGGCCGGCGCCGTGGCAACCTTCGCAGGTCACTCCGGTCTTGCCATGCGCCTCAGCCAGCTTGCGGTGGGGGTTGGAAGCGAATCCCTTGGCCACTTCTTCATGGCAGGTTGCGCAGGTTTCTTCGCCTACAAAATCCCCCGGTGCGGCGTCCCTGGTCTGGGCGCCGGCGGGTTTGGCTCCGGCTGGGGCCGCCCATGCTGTCGCGGAGAGCACTCCCGCTCCCAGGATCAACATTAAGCAAGCTCGCAGTCCCGGCATCTTGCCCGGGGCCGCATAGTTTGACGGTTGCGTTACAGGCCTGTCTCGATGCATGAAAAATGCCACCTCAAAATGTATTTCTCTAGCTCTTTTTCGCCGCAAACTGTTGTGCAGGCGTCCTGCGCCTAACAATCGTACGGAAAGGCAAAAATCTCAAAATCGCCAGTCCAACCGGTTCCAGAAGGGACTCATTGTGCGGAGCCTCACTTCAAGCGGCATCCTAACGATTTCTTCGCGTCATCAACTGTGACTGACGTCACACGTGAAAATGTTACCCATCCCGGTCTTGAATTCACCTTTCGAAAGTGCTTTGGACCACCGCCGTACAGTTCTCAACTGAGGCCGAATAAGGATCCCAGCCAAAGGCGCGCAAAAACCCTAAGGAGAACTTGGCAGCAACGGGAATGGGGGGGCGCCTCTTTGCGCAGGAAAACAGGATTTGAGCGGCAGTGCTGTGCAAAACAACACACTCGCTTCAGGGCTCACAACGGGAATACAGCCGATCGAGGTCTCTGGGCGTGCAGGGGAGGAGGCGCCGCCGCGTCCACGAAGAGGGGCACTCGAATGGTGGACAGGCCAGTGCAAATCAAGGAACTGGCGAAAGTTGGCCTGCCTTGTCCAATCCGCATATAGACGTGAGGCCCATCACATCCACGGCGGCTTCATTTCCGGCAGAATTTGAGAGTGAAAGTGGTTCTTTGCGGGAGACTTACCTGGGAAGAAGCCTCCGGGAAACGGCTTAAGCTTTGTAAACAATAGAGAATAAAGCACTAAGGCAGCGAGTGGGGCAACATCATGGCGGCGACAGGAGTTTTGGCAGATACGCAGGTGAAGCAGAAGCACGTGGCCCGGCAGGTTCCGGCAGGCTGCGCGGCTTGCGCCAATCGCCGCCCCGGGTGGTTCTGCTCACTGGGCAGCGCCGTCCTGGCCGATCTTGAATTGGCCACAAGTACTGTTTCCCTCCCGGCGCAGGCGCCACTCTTCACGGTGGGTGAAGATGCGCAGTGCCTTTATTTGATTTGCAGCGGCTACCTGAAACTGACGGCGGGCCGCGCTCAAGATCGGCAAATGATTGTGCGCGTGGCCGGACCCGGCTCCATGCTTGGTCTTTACGCGGTTCTATCCCACGGTGTCTACGAGGTTTCGGCTGAAACTCTGACAACTGCGCAGCTTCGCCCGGTAGAACGGGACCGATTCATGGGTTTCCTGCACAACCACAAAGAGGCCCAGATGCGTGCGGTCCAGTGCATCTGCCAGGAGTACCGGTTCGCACTCCAGGATGCCTGCCGTATCGCCCTCTCTGAGACCGTGGCCGCCCGTCTGGGCCGATTGCTTATCGAGCTTTCCCATCAAATTGGGGAGCAACTGGACGGGGGATGTTTCCGCTTCCCGCTGCTGCTTACCCACGAGGAAATGGCATCGATGGCATGTACCACTCGCGAGACGGTCACGCGCACCCTGGGCCAGTTTCGCAAGGACGGATGGATCTCGATCGAAGACTCCCTGGTAACGCTGCAACAGCCGGAGAAGCTGCAGACGCTGGCCTAGACCTTTGGCTATTGACGCATGAATATCCTTGATTGCGCTTCCATCTGCTTCATTCCCCGCGTCCAAGAGCTATCATCGTGGCAGAGCCAGAGCGCTTCCAGGAACTACGTTCTTCGAGACAGATCCCTTGGTGTCGACGCGAACCCCCGGAGAGTGGCAACGCTGACCGAAGCCAAGAGGGTACGGCCCTCCTGAAAACCGCGTAAAATCAAGAAGTGGGAGTTCATTGTGCCTTTGCCCCGTTTTCTGCTGACTGTTTCAATCATTATGTTTTCCTCCTGCGCTGCCATCGCCCAGGCCCCTGCTGTCGCCCCGGGCAAAACCACCGCCACATCCGCCGGGAGTCCCGAAATCCGCGATTTCCAGAAAATTGAAGATTCATGGTCCGGCGCCCTCAACGTACACGATCAGTATTCTCTGGAGCTGGTTCTATCACCTTTGTTTGTCGACGTTTCCGCCAGCGGCGACATTACCACGCGCAACCAGCAACTGGCCCAGGTGATTACCGGCGAAGACAAGACGCTGCACATGGAGCAGCGTGTGATCACGGTGCGTCTGCTTGGTGACATCGCCGTCGCCAATGGCACCTATGTGATGCACCACAAGGTGGGCTCATCCCAGGTGGACGAGAAGGGCGTTTTCACCCACGTCTTCGAGCGCCTCCGGGGCGGCTGGGTATGCATCAATTCGCAGCGCACGGTGCTTCGCGAGGACCCGGCTTCGAAGCAAAAAAAGTCCTCCAATTCTGAATTTCCCTTCCACATCCCCCTGTTTTCCAAGGGCGACAAAAACGACAAAAAGGAATAGCAGGCTGCCTGTTTAGCCCCGGGCGAGGAACCTTTCCGGCAGCGGATTTCCGTAGGCTCAGGTTGCGCCCCTCAAGTGCGCCCGCCCGACGCCTCGACGATCGCATAGTCCCCGCTCGGCATCGACATGGCAACCCGGAATCCGGGCTTCTTCTCGTAATATTCAACGGCCCCCCGCAAATCGCCGGCCGGAAGCTCTGGAGCTACTCGTGAAAGCGTGGCCATCGTCTTCCCTCCTTCCGTTCCCAAGTTACCTCACTCCCTAACCCCTAACCTTTGTTCCCTCTCCTTAGCAACTTTGCCCAAAAGAACGCGTCAAACTGTTCAATTGGCAGGAGTACCCATTTCGGAACTAACGAGTGAGCTGAATCACACACCATTCGATCCAATTTCGTCGTATCCTGAAAGGCAAGGAACTCCTATCATGAAAACCTTCACTCTCGACGAAGCGCAGTCTCTACTCCCGGTTCTGGAGTCGCTGCTCAAGCGCGCGATCGAAGGCAAGCAGTCCGCGGAAGAGGTTGAGTCCGGCCTTTCAGAGTTGGCGCGGCAAATCTATCTTTCCGGCGGCATGCGGGTTGACGTAAGCAAAGTATCCAGGCTGCGCACCGAAATGGAAGACCACCTGCAGCGCGTCCGCGAAAGCGTCGCCGAAATCGACTCCATCGGGGTGCAGGTAAAGGACCTCGAAGCCGGCTTGCTCGATTTTCCCTGCCGCCTCGAGGACGAGGTCGTACTCCTCTGTTGGCGCATGGGCGAACCGGCCATCGAGCACTGGCACTCGGTCGAGTCCGGCTTTAAAAGCCGGCAGCCCGTCGACGAGCGTTTCCGCCGCCGCTCGAACTCGGGTGGCCGCCCCAACTAGCCAGAAATCATTGGGCTTCACAGGCTGCGGGAAACTACCCGGATACTGCAGCAATGGGACGACTTCTTGTCGTGCCGATAACACCAATATAATCAATGAGCCTTTACGTCAGGACACAGTTGAACATTAGACGAGCCCTCGTTTTCCCTTGAGGGGCTTGGCGATTTGCCATCTTGGACACTATGCTTGAGAATTTATAAAGGCGCTTACATCCAGGCTGCTATCCGTCACAAGCTAATCGCGCATTGCGGACTCTCAGTCCGGAAGGCGAACCTTCATCGGAATAACGCAACGGTCCTCGCGGACTGAACCGTGTGGAAAGCAAGAAAAGGAAGTGCTCATGAAATATGCCGGATTGCTGGTGATGCCAGCGGGATTCTTTCTCTCCATTGCCGCGGTCCTGCTGTTTCCCGCCCCGGCGCCGCGAACGGCGTTCGTGCTCTGCGGGTTGGCTGTGGAAGGATTGGGATTGGTGGTTGCCGTGCGTGGACACATGGAACCGCGTGGAGAGAGCCGCCGATGAATCCCATCCCGCCCACCGCACTTCCGTTTTCCGAGGCCACCTTCGTTCTTGTCCTCGCCTTGTTAATGGTTGCCCCGCTGGCCATTGCCGGCGTTTCCCTCATCAATACCGGCCTGGGACGTTCTCGATCTGCTGCGCAGTCTCTGCTTGGCAACCTGGTCATCCTTGCCATTGCGGCCATTGTGTTTACCATTGTGGGGGCCGCGCTCGCCGGTAACCTGACGGATACGGCTTCCGTCACGGGCCGCACATTCCATTTGGCCGGAAAGCCATGGAACTGGATCGGCTCCGGCCGGTTGTTTCTCAGCGGAATTGGGTCTGCGCAGCCGCAGTCCCAGCTTGCGCTGTTATTCGAGTTTCTGGCCGTGGCGCTGGCCGCCATGCTTCCGTGGGGCTCGGGAGCCGATCGCCTGCGCCTCACCGCCGGATGCGCGGCCGCCGCAGTCATGTCCGCAACTGTCTTTCCGCTTACGGCGCATTGGATCTGGGGCGGCGGCTGGCTGGCCCAGTTAGGCGTCAACTTCTCGCTCGGGGCGGGTCTTCTAGATGGCGGCGGCGCGGCCACCGTTCACACGCTCGGCGGGCTCAGTGCATTGGCCATGGTCTGGATCGCCGGATCGCGCAAGGGCAAATTTCCCAAGGAAGGCCTTTCCACCGCTCTGCCCGGACACAACGCCGTCTATGTCCTCTTCGGCTGTCTTCTGGCCCTGGTGGGCTGGCTGGCCTGGAACGTGGCGGGCGCGGTGCTCTGGCTGCACGCCCCTCTGGCTTCGTTGCCGGTGACGGCGCTCAATACCCTGCTTTCCGCGTCCTCAGCGGTCGTGGCCACATTCGCCGTTACGCGCATCCGCTTCGGCAAGCCCGACGCCAGCCTCTGCGCCAACGGATGGATGGCGGGGCTGGTAGCCTCAACCGCTTGCGCCGGACTCATCACGCCCGCGGCTTCCCTGTTCGTCGGCCTGGTCGCCGGCATCGCCACGCCGCTGTTGGTCGAACTCTGCGAGCTTGCCCTTTCCATCGACGATCCCTCCGGCGCAATTACCGTTCACGCCGCGGGAGGCCTTTGGGGACTGCTCGCTGTCGGCATCTTCGCCAATCAGCCCGGTCAACTGGTGGCTCAACTGGTGGGCATCGCCGCTCTGCTCGGCCTTATTTTGCCGCTGGTCTACCTGCTTTTCTGGCTGCTCAACCGTGTGCATCCCTTCCGCGTGGACCCGGACGGCGAGCGCATCGGCATGGACCTGCACGAGTTGGGAGGCGGCGCTTATCCCGACTTCGTAATCCACCGGGACGAATCGTACCGATGAGAATCGTCGATTTTTAGTGAAAATCTCGTGATTTTCGCTCAAAAAACGGTCGAAATCCCGGAGCTCGTTTACC
>ODAK010002191.1_pt1 | contig 20646 bp, 21 predicted proteins | sample 1539591 | NCBI WGS metagenome assembly ODAK01 (sample SAMEA3539303, study PRJEB22396) | soil metagenome | biome: tundra; feature: field; material: soil | place: USA | collected 2010-05 | depth 0.15 m | reverse complement strand
AAGGAAGCTGGCGCGGTCGTCGCCGTGTTGTTGGTAGTAAGCGTGGACCGATACGTAGTCGACGAGGTCGTAAGTGTGTTCCAGGACGGTCGACTCCCAAGCGCCGAACGTGGGCATCTCACGCGAGGAGCTGCCGCAGGCGACGAGTTCGATGCCGGGGTCGACGGCTCGCATCGCCTTCGCGGCTTCGGCTGCCACCGTCGCGTACTCGGCGGCGCTCTTTTGGCCGGTCTGCCACGGTCCGTCCATCTCGTTGCCGAGACACCAGAGATTGACTCCATAGGGATCGGAAGACCCGTTAGCTCGGCGCAGATCGGACCAGTAAGTGCCACCGCGGACGTTCGTGTACTCAACGAGGTTCGCCGCCGGCTGCAGGCCACGGCTGCCGAGATTGACCGCCATCATCGGCTTAAGGCTCTGACGGCTGGCCCAACCGAGAAACTCGTCGGTGCCGATGTGGTTTGACTCGATTGATCGCCAGGCCAGGTCGACACGCCGTGGACGATCGTGTTTGGGTCCGACTCCGTCCTCCCAGCGGTAACCCGAAACGAAGTTGCCGCCGGGATAGCGGACCAGGGTTACCCCGAGTTCACGCGTCAGGTCGCCGACGTCGGTACGAAACCCCATGGCGTCCGCGGTCGGATGATCGGGTTCGTAGATGCCGGTGTAGACGCAGCGCCCGACATGCTCGACGAAGGATCCGAACAACCGTGGGTCGATCGAGCCGACCACAAAATCGGGATGAAACGTAATGCTGGCCGTGTGTCGCGGCGCCGACTCGCTCGCAGTCACGACGTGCACTCCTGCCTTGAACGACGGTGGTGAGGCCGGCGTATGGCGCGACCAGCGCCACAGTATCGCCGAGCGTTGCGACCCGGGCGTAGCCTAGGCTCCTATGGGCGATGGAGCTCGCCCGCTTGTCGAACCGCCACTCGGCCGATGGCTCCTACTTCTCTACGGAGAGGTAGTACATGTCTGTCGACGCACCGATGCCCGCCTCACGCCAGTGTCGCAGCCGGGTAGATCTCGAGTTGATCCAGCGTGACAAGACGACCGTGCAGCAGGTCATCGTTGCGATGGACGAAGTCGCGCAGCTTTGCGTCCTCATCGACGATGACGATCGAGATCGGCAGATGGTCGGACACGTCGAGAATCCGCGTGGTGTGGATGTCACCGGCGCGCCCGAATCCCTCGATGCCGCGCAAGACGGTCGCACCCGCGAGCCCGGCCTCGTGAGCTCGATGCACGATGACGTCGCACAACGGCTTGTGGTGGTGAACGGCGCTGTCGCACACATAGATGGTCAGCTGGCACGGTCGCTCGAAGCTGCTCATAACCGGCGGTCTCTAGCGGTGGTTGGCGGGCCCGCCCATCGCTGGTCTCAACATAATGGCTCTTGGCGCGGGCACGAACTGCGTACGGCAGGATTTTCGAACAGCGATGCGCAGCAGAGGGGGTCGGCGCGGTGAGCGATGAGCAGAGCCGCGCGATCCCGGATCCGGTCGGCGGCTTGCGTGCCCTGCCGATTGACCCTGACGTCGACGACCCCGAGACCCCGCCTCGCCGGCGGCCGGCGTCGCGATGGCCGCGGCTGGCACCCGGCGTCCTGGTGGCGGTATTCGTTGGTGGCGTGCTCGGGGGCGGTGCTCGCTACGGAATCGGTCTGGCCGCACCGCCAGCTGTTGACGGGTTTCCCTGGGACATCTTCGCGATCAACCTGTCGGGAGCGTTTGCGCTCTCGGTGCTTCTTGTCTTGGTCCTCGAGGTTTTCCCGCCGACCAGGTATGTGCGGCCGGCACTGGGCACCGGGTTCCTCGGTGCGTTCACAACGTTCTCATCGTTAGCAACTGCCACCGACCACTTGCTCGCGCACGGCCATCCGATGCTGGCGATCGCCTACACCGTCGGCAGCCTCTTCGGCGGGCTGATCGCAGCGTCTGTGGGCCTCACCTGTGGGCGCGTCATCAGCGCCAACCGCCATCGCGCACGTACCCCGGAAGGAGCGCCTACGTGAGTTACGGTCCGCATTTGGAAATGACGGTGCTGGTTGGTGAACACGCGCACTTTCACCACACGCCGCTCTACAGCGAGATCGTCCACCGCTCACACAAGAACGGACTCGCGGGTGCGAGCGTCTTTCGCGGTATCGAAGGCTTCGGCCACTCCCACCAGGTCCATGAGGCACGCATCCTCGACTTTGGCGCGCACATGCCGGTCATCATCGTGATCGTCGACACGGAGGCGCGGATCCGCAACTTCCTGCCCGAGGTGCAGGAGCTGGTGGGTGAGGCAGGTCTGATCACGATTCGCCCGGTAGAGATGCTCGCCCCTGCAGTCGGACGTCCCTGATGCTGCTTGGTCTAGCGGTGGCTGCGGTAGCTGGTGTCGGCGCGGTCTGCCGCTACGTTGCCGACCAGGTCATCTCACACCAACACGACAGCGTGTTTCCGTGGGGGACCTTCGCGATCAACGTCGTCGGCTCGTTCGTCCTGGGATTGACGACAGGGCTGGCGGTGCATCACGGCTTGTCGGTGACCGCCGCCACGATCGTCGGCAGTGGCTTCTGCGCAGGGTTCACAACGTTCTCGACCTGGATGTGGGAGACGATCGCACTTGGCGAGGCGGGTGCGCTGCTGGAGGCGACCGTCAACGTCATCGCCAGTCTTGCGGTCGGGCTGGGCGCCGCGGCACTTGGCCTGTGGATCGCTTTGTAGTAACGGTCAGCTCTGGCTGAGCTTGTCGACCAAAACAGCCAACGCGGGGACGGCGGCGCGTACCGCCGCCCGCTGGGCGACCGACAATTGCGCCAAGGCAGTTCCGAGCCGACGCTCGTGCGCCTTTTGCCAGTCCTGCAGCTATCGGCGTCCGCCCTTCGTCAATCGCACTACGGCGACCCTTCGGTCGGCAGGATCCGGATCTCGCGTTGCTGTGCCGGCCTCCACGAGTTGCTGCACGAGCCCGCTTGTCGTTGCCGGCGCTAGATGCAACGTTGTGCAAATCTCGCCGACCCTGATGCCTGCAGGCTCGTGGTCGCGCAGGCACTGCAGGAGTTCTATCTGTGCCATGGGCAGCGTTTCCCACGGGTAGTCGGTGCGGATCCCGGCGCGCAGGACCCGACGCAGGCGGTTGACCACATCGGTCAACGCCTCGGCGTCGCTGGGTCTCTGCTCTTCAGCTCTAGGCACCTTCGCATCCTACGCCAATACACCGTCTCCCGAAACATTCGGTAACCGGTGTAGTTTGGGATGGTGACGGGCAGCGAATCCGACAAACCGCGCGGCTGGCAGCGCCTGGTCGTGGAGCCTCGTCGACCGGCAGCTATCCGCAACTGGCCGAACGCGCCGTGGCTGGTCGTTGTCACGGTCAGCATCGGCGCGTTCCTCGGCCAGCTCGATGCGTCGATCGTCACACTCGCGCTGCCGACATTGCAGCAGCAGTTCCATGCACATCTCGCCGGCGTCGAATGGGTCGCCCTCAGCTACCTGCTCGTGCTTATCGCGAGCGTCATCGCGGTCGGCCGACTCGCGGACATGATCGGCCGGAAGCTGCTGTATACCTACGGCTTCGCGATTTTCACCCTCGCGTCGGTCGGCTGCGGACTCTCGCCCAGCCTCGGCGTCCTCATCGGTTGTCGCGTTGTTCAAGCGCTCGGTGCCGCGATGCTGCAAGCCAACTCGGTGGCGCTCATTGCGACGGCGATCCCTAAGGCCAGCCTCGGCCGTGCTATCGGCATCCAAGGAGCGGCCCAGGCGACCGGTCTTGCGCTTGGACCGACCGTGGGTGGCCTACTGATCGGCGTTGCCGGCTGGCGGTCGATCTTCTTCCTGAACGGTCCGGTCGGGCTGATCGGTTTGGTGCTCGCTTGGGTGCTGCTGCCGCGCTCACGAGAACTCGCGCCGCGAGTGCGATTCGACTGGCTGGGCCTAGGGTTCTTCGGTCCTGCGGTTGTGCTGTTCTTGCTCGCACTTAACGTCGCGGGCAACTCGGGATTCGTGGTACCGCTACTGCTCCTCGGCGGGGCAGCGGTGCTAGTTGGCCTGTTCGTCCGTCGCGAGCGGCGCACGGATGCGCCCCTGATCGACCTGCGGTTGTTCCGCAACGTCAACTTCGTCGCCGGCATAGCGTCGGGTCTGCTCAGCTACCTGGTGCTGTTCGCGGTTCTCTTCGTCGTCCCCTTCTTTCTTGAGCACGCGCGACATCTCTCGACAACCCGCGCCGGTCTCGAACTCGGGGTGCTACCGATCGCGCTGGCCATCGTGGCCCCGTTCGCCGGCCGTGCGCGTGATCGGATCGGCGCGCGGATACCGACGGTCACCGGCATGCTCCTGGTCGCTGTGCTGCTTGCCGGGCTCGCCGTTGTCGAGCGGTCTTCGGTCGCTGTGGTCGTCCTGCTTGCCGGCATCGGTGTCGGGCTCGGTCTCTTCACGCCGGCGAACAACGCGGCGATCATGGTGGCTGCTCCCCGCGAGCACTCGGGGATGGCCGGAGGCATCCTCAACCTGACACGCGGTCTTGGTACCGCGATCGGCGTCGCCGTTACTGGCCTCGTTTTGGGACTGCGCAACGCCGAGCGCCTACGCGCGTCGCCGCACGTCGTGACCATCGGCTTCCAGACGTGCGTCCTGGTGCTTGCGGTCGTCGCAGGCGCGGCCGCCGCGTTGGCCTCCCTCCGCGCATCGCCGTCCGGCCGAGGCTGACTGCCTTCCGGCCGGCCAGTACGGTGGCTGTCGTGATCGAGAGCTTGGCGCGTGAACGTCTTGGTGTGCGGGAGGCGGACGCGTTCCTGACTCGCCTCGAGCAGGCGCTCTTCGACATCCGCCAGCCACTCGAGGCGCTGTACGGCGAGGTGGTCGATGTCGACGAACTCGTCAACGACCTCGTATCGGATGCGATCGATGCGGCGGCGGCGCGTCCGGAGAAGCTCCGCATCATCGACCGCCGGCGCGAAATCGATCCGGCCTGGTTCCAGCGGTCCCGCATGATCGGCTACGTCTGTTATGCCGATCGGTTCGCCGGGTCGCTCGAGGGAGTGGGTAAGCACCTCGACTACCTCGTCGAGCTTGGCGTGACCTACCTGCATCTGATGCCGCTACTCAAACCGCGGGTCGGTGAGAACGACGGCGGCTATGCCGTGCAGAACTACGACGAGGTCGATCCTCGCGTCGGTACGATGGCCGACCTGCAGGTGCTCGCGGACGATCTGCACGATCGCGGTATCGCGCTGTGCGTCGACCTTGTCGTGAACCACACGGCGCGCGAGCACGAGTGGGCGCAACGGGCACTCGCGGGAGACCCGGTGTACCGCGATTGCTACCTCGTCTTTCCAGACCGGACGCTGCCCGACGCATACGAGCGCACGTTGCTCGAGGTCTTCCCCGACATGGCGCCAGGAAGTTTCACCGAGGTACCCGGCCTCGGCTGGGTGTGGACGACGTTTCATGACTTCCAGTGGGATCTGAACTACGCCAATCCCACCGTGTTCCGGGCCATGCTCGGCACCATGTTCGCGCTGGCGAATCGCGGGATCGACGTGCTCCGCCTCGACGCTGTTCCGTTCCTGTGGAAGCGGATGGGTACCGACTGCCAGAACCAGCCCGAAGCGCACCTCCTGGTGCGGGCGTTCCGTGCACTCACCGGCCTCGCTGCGCCGGGGGTTGCGCTGAAGGCCGAGGCGATTGTCAGCCCCGACATGCTGGTGCAGTACCTCGGCGCGCACGACCGTTACCAGCCGGAGTGCGATCTGGCCTACGACAACCAGCTCATGGTGATGCTGTGGTCGACGATGGCCAGCCGCGACGTCCGCCTTGCCGAGCAGGCGTTATCGCGCCGTCGTCCCGCACCGCAATCGACGTCCTGGGTTACGTATGTGCGCTGTCACGACGACATCGGGTGGGCGGTGTCCGACGAGGACGCCGCCGCTGTTGGGCTCAATGGCTTCAGTCATCGTCGGTTTCTCAACGATTATTACGGCGGCAGCTTCGCCGGGTCGTTCGCGCGCGGTGCGTTGTTCCAGGAGAACGAGGTCACCGGCGATGCCCGTATCAGCGGCAGCGCCGCGTCATTGTGCGGAATCGAAAGCGCTCTCGCGGCAGCTGACGAGCACGAACTGACGCTTGCCCTGCGCCGGCTCGAGTCGATGTACGCCATCGTGTTCTCGTTCGGCGGTATCCCGCTGATCTACATGGGCGACGAGCTCGCGATGCTCAACGACCCTCACTGGGACGACGATCCGGCGCACGCGGACGATAACCGCTGGATGCACCGGCCGGCCATGAACTGGGCCGCCGCCGATCGCCGCAACGACCCGAAAACGCTGGAGGGTAGGGCTTTTGCCGCGATTCGTCGCTTGGTCGATGCGCGACGATCCTTGCTCGCACTGCGTGCGGGCGGCGAGACTGAGATCCTGCCGACCGAGATCAACAGTGTGTTCGCCTATCGCCGCGCGCATCCGCGCAGCGCACCGTTCCTCTCGCTGACAAACTTCAGCGACCTCACGCTAGACGTCGACGCAGGCATAGTCGGACGTGCTGGTCTGCGCGCACCGCGCCATGTGCATTCCACCACGGGGGAACTGGTTGTCGATGACGGTCGCATTCAGCTCCCGCCGTGGGGATTCGGCTGGCTCACCGGCACCTGAACAGGTCAGGTGCCGGTGCATGGCGCAGTCCGGTCAGTCGAAGTCGGGCTCCTTCAAGTCGAAGAACGTCAGGTCGCCGTCGATCGTGGCGCGCAAGCGCTCACTCAGCTCGGGCTTATCCTGCATGGCATTTTCGCCAACCCGAGCCGCTTCCTCAGAGCTGAAGTAGAGGAACTGGGTGAACCCGCCGTCGCCGTGGAACGCGACAACAACGCCAAGCATGTCGGGACGCAACGCATGAAGCTCGTCTTGAATGGCGACGCCGGTTCTGCGCATCTGCGCCTGGTCCTTGGTGCGTCCCTGAAGCACCTGCACGAAGCCCGCGGCATCGTTGCCGCCACCGAGAAGCGATTCCACCTCAGCGCAGTTGTGGAAGGTCACGTCGTCACCGAATGCCTTCGACGCCTCGTTCCACCAGGCACCTTGCTCGGCGCGATCGCTATTGGCTTGCGCGTCAGCCTCAGACTCGAAGCGGACCATCGTGATGCCCCGGCCGTCGGGGGTGACCCCGCCCGTGGAGCCCAGGTATCCGTGCGCGCCAGGCTTGATCTCCTTGCGCCACCGTGCCACCGATCGCTGCAGTGCGTCGGCGTCAATCACCGTGCCTTGGATGATCTGAACAAACATGTGCGCCGCCTTTCAGAGGGTGAGCCGAGGCTACGGCTTCGCCGGGCGACGCACTAGGGGGCAATCGCGGCCACCGGTGTCAGCCCTCGACCGCGTCCCCGGGTGGGTCCCCAAGCGCCTCGCCGAGCGCGCGCAGAAAGGCTGTGGGCGCCTCCATCGGCGTCACGTGGCCTGCACCAGGAATCGTCACCAGCCGCGCACCGGGGATGTCGCGCGCCAGCGCCGCGGCCATCTCCACGAAGCAGGGCACGTCGCGATCGCCGACGATCACCGTCGTCGGCGCCGTGATCGTGTGAAGCATGTCGATCGGGCGATCGCCGCGTTCCGGTCTGTGCGGGTCGGCACCCAACCAGTGGTGACCGGGATACCCCTCGACCATCTCGACAAGGCGGGCCGCGAGGTCCGGGCGCTCGTTCGCCGGAGTGAACAGGGAGTGTGCACACCATGCGCGGCGTCCGGCTGTGACACCCCCATCGCGGACGGCGAGGTCGACCGCGTCGCTCGCGCGCGACGACTCCTCATCCCAAGGCACGCCGCCGAGCACCGCATCGACGAGCACGAGGTGCGTGACGGACTCCGGCGCGCGCAACGTCGTCTTGAGCACGACTCCGCCGCCGAACGACAGCCCGACGAGCGCGGCCCGTTTCATGCCGAGGTGCGCGAGCAGCGTGAGCAGGTCGTCCGTGTGCGCGTAGCCGGTCGTGTGATCGAACTGCGCCGACGCACCGAATCCGCGGCAGTCATAGCTGACGACGGTGTGGTCGCGGGCAAGGCCGGGCGTGATGTCGTCCCACATGCGGCGGTCGAGTCCGAAGCCGTGCACGAGTACCACCGGCGGCCCATCACCGACGACTTGCCATGCCAGTGAGCCGCCATCGACGTCGCATCTCCCGGCCCGCACCGGATTCCCGCGCATGCGGTGATCTTGCCAGCGCCTACGACTGGCGGCCAAGGTCCCCGGCGACTAGCACGCGCAGGGCGTCATCAGAAACGGGCCGAGTCTCGGCGGATTGCGCTGGCGTGACGAGGTTGCTGCGCGGTCCGTACACCAGCATGGTTCGGACTGCGCCAGCTGTGAGGATGGCGATGCAGGCGAGCGCGATGTTTGTCGGCAGCGGCAGCCAGTGCTTGTCGGTCATCGAGAGTTGGGCGACGAGCAGGACCAGCACCCCACGGCCGATGATGGCGATGCCCGAGATGATGGCTTCATCGCGTCGCGCGCTTCGCTCGTTTGCGAGGAATCGCAGCAGCGTCAGCACGGCGACAAGACCAGCGCTGGTTGTCGCGATATATGCGACTGTTGGATGTGGAGTGGTCGCGACCACCAGCACGCCACCCGCCGTCCAAGAGATTGCGCTGACCACGCACGTCGCGCGGCGGCCGCGGCGGACGAGAAACGTGCGCTTGCCAAAGAGCGCGTCTCCGCGCACATCGCGGAAGTCCTTCAGCAAGATGCGGCCGATGAAGCCCACGTACAGCCCGGTGAGGAGCAACGCGTCGTCGAGCGTGACGTTGGTCCGTACAGACAGCAGGCCAACGAGGAACGGCACCGCGACATACCCGGCCGGCAATACGAGAGCCGCGACGGCTCCCCGACCCGCCAGCCGCAACGGCGGCAACGAGTAGGCCGTGCTCAGAGCAAGACCACCAACAGCCAACCCCAGCAGCAGCCACCCTCCGAGTGCTGCAGCGCCGACCGTGACTGCCGCGGCAGTTCCGGCGATCGTCTTCATCTCTGCCATGTCGGCGCGGCCCGTGACGAGTGGCCGATTGGACCCCGGCAGGTTCTGGCGATCGATAGGCGCGTCGGACATGTCGTTGACCGCAACAGAGAAGATCAAGAAGCCGATCACGACGAGGAGATCTTGGAACAGCCTCAGGCCGGTCCCAGTGTCACCCGCCCTGGCCAAACCGATGACCACGTAGACGCAGAACAAGAACGCCACGGCGGGCCGCGTAAGGACGACAAGGAGCCGAGCCCGGCTCATCACTTGTTGTTACCCCCGTGGCTGAGGCTGGTCGCCACGACGAGGATCAAGGCAACGAAGGCAAGGCCCGCAATCGCCAGCACGACGGCCAGGGAGATGCCGGCGTAGAACCACCAGGATCGACGCCGCAGCCCCGGGACCTCACGCTCCGGCGTAGGCCATGGCTTGAATGCGGTGTCAGGCTCCATCCGCATCGCCGTCCTCGCGCTGGTTCCGACGTTACGAACATCGGTCGCCCAGGCCTAGCGCTTGAACGCGCGCCGGAGCCTTGCCAGCTTGAGGAAGAAGCGGATCAGCGCGACTGCGAACCACAACCCCATGCCGCGACGCTACCCGAGCGTCGGGGTGGAACTTGAATGTGTGAGGAGTGGGCAGACAGGAAGACAGAGTCATATATATCCGAGCTAAACTACTTGTCTCCGAGACATTATATATGTAGTGTCCTCGATTACTGAGGCAGCCCGCCTCCCTAAGCGTTGGGAGCTACGCAGATGACCGCAACTCTCGTCGTCCGGCACAAGGTCAACGACTACGCTTCATGGCGAAACGTCTACGACGAACTCGAACCGCTCCGCCTCGAGCACGGCTGCACCGGCAAACGTGTTCTGCAACTTCCCGAGGATGCAAACGACCTGCTGATCACGCATGACTTCCCGTCGGTCGAGCAGGCCGCGAGTTTCGCGCGCGACCCGCAACTGAAGGCTGGGATGGAGCGCGCCGGAGTTGCCGGGCCGCCGCAGATTGAGATCTTCGCAGTTGCCTGAGCCCTATCGCCGTCGGCCGGGGAGGAGCGCTCGCTCGTCCCCGGCCAAGCTCGGCCTCGTCAAAGTCGACCCCGACTACAAGGTCGAATATCCGGGTGGCGACGCCAGCAGCACGGAGGCGTTCGCAACACTCGTTCGAGCAGGTACTGCGGCCCTGATGGAGTTGGACCGCCGGATCGTTGCGACGTTCGAAGTACCACATCCCGCGGCGACCATGCTGGCCGTTCTCGACGGTGCGGGCGAACCACTCACGCCATCGCAAATTAGTGAGCGCGTTCTCGTTGCGTCGGCGAGCACGACGGCCACCCTTGATTTGCTTGAGCGGCGCGGATGGGTTCGTCGGATGCCCAACCCCGATGATCGGCGCAGCACACTCGTCGAGATCACGCCCGCTGGCAGGGCCATCACAGACCGGCTGCTCCCGGGAATCCGTGCCGTCGAACGCAGTGCCATGGATGCGCTCACGAAGAGCGAGCGCGTGCAGTTCCTCGCGCTGCTCGGCAAGGTGCTCGGGCGACTAGCCGAACTTGCCGACGAAGAGCCAACTCCGCTCGACGGCGAGCGGAACAGACCAGCGAGACTCGGCCCTCCGTCGGCGTGACGGTCCAGCTCGCGCTTGCGCCGTGACAACGTTGTGCCGACCGGCTGACGTCGGCTCCGTTCGGCCGACTTCCGCTCCGTTCGGGTGACTTGAGCCCCGTTCGGGTGAGCGTGGGGCGTGCTCGCCGTAGGGTGGGTGAATCGGGGGAAAGTCGTTCGGTTTCGGGGGGAAGCACCACACATGTTCGTCATTTCACGCCTTGGCGGCCGCATTCTCGCTGCTCTGCTCGCCGTCCTCATGGTCTGGTCCTGGCTCGTAGTGGCTGTGATAGCCAGGCCAGGCACCGCCTTCGCCGACACTGCTCCGCCGGTTTCGACCCCGCCGGCACCCACGACGGTTTCGGCTGACGCGCTGCCAACGGTGCAGATCGACGGCGTCGTGTGGTCGCAGGCGATCGTTGGCAACACGGTTTACGCGGGCGGCAGCTTCGCGAATGCACGGCCCGCCGGTGCCGCGGCCGGCACGAGTCTCACGCCGCGCCACAACTTCCTCTCCTACAACATCACGACCGGGGTGCTTAACACGTCGTTCGTGCCCAACTTGAATGCCCAGGTGCTCACCGTTGCGGCCTCTCCTGATGGCTCGCGCGTCTATGTCGGCGGCGACTTCACGACCGCTAACGGCTCCAGCCACTTGCGCATCGCGGCCTACAGCACCGCGACCGGCCAGCTGGTCACGACCTTCGCCGCGAGCCTCAACGGCCGCGTCCGCGCGATGATTGCAACAAACACGGCCGTCTATGTCGGGGGCGCGTTCAGCACGGCGAACGGTGTTGCGCGCTCGAGGCTCGCCGCGTTCAGTGCTTCCAACGGAGCGTTGTTGTCGTGGGCACCGCCGGCTGACGCCAGTATCTGGGCCATGGTGATGGCGCCTGACCAGTCCAAGATCATCGTCGGTGGTCAGTTCACGACTCTCAACGGCGCAAGTTGGTACGGCATGGGTGCGCTCGACCCGGTCAGCGGCTCGAGCCTGCCATGGGCTGCCGACGCAACTGTGCAGGACGGTGGTGTCAATGCGGCAATCGACACCTTGTCGACGGACGGAACCACCATCTACGGAGCCGGCTTCGTTTTCGGCGACGGTGGCAACCTCGAAGGCACATTCGCGGCGAACCCCGCCAACGGCGACATCATCTGGATTGAAGACTGCCACGGCGATACCTACTCCACGTACTCCACCGGCAGTGCTGTGTATGTCGCCGGACACCCGCACTTTTGCGACGACGTTCCTGGCGGATTTCCGCAGACGACACCCTGGACCTTCCACCGCACGGTCGCCTTCGGCACTGCTGTAACGGGCACGCTGCTCCACAATCCCGAAGGTGGATACGCCGACTTCGGCGGCTCGCCCGCGCCTACTGAGCTCGACTGGTACCCGACAATTCCTTCCGGGACCTACACCGGCCAGAACCAGGGACCGTGGGCTGTCACAGGCAACGGGCAGTACGTCGTTGAAGGTGGCGAGTTCCCGTCCGTCAACGGCGTCGGCCAGCAAGGCCTGGTGCGGTTTGCCGTCAGCGCGATCGCGCCGAACAAGCAAGGCCCGGTTGTGACGGGTGCGAACTTCGTGCCAAGCCTCGTTTCTCTCACCGCTGGAACTGTGCGGGTGGCATTCCAGGCGAACTGGGACGAAGACAATACGGCCCTGTCGTACAAGGTCGTCCGCGACAGCAACACCGCGGCCCCGGTGTACCAGACGACGGTCGACTCGACGTTCTTCAACCGCCCGGCGCTCGGGTTCACCGACACGGGCTTGGTTGCCGGACAGACGTACAAGTACCGCCTCTATGTAAGCGATCCGTTCGGGAACACCGTGGCGGGCAACACGGTCACGGTCACCGCTGGGTCGAACACGCTGAGCCCGTACGCGAAGGCGGTCATCAACGACGCGCCGGTCACCTATTGGCGTCTCGGTGAGTCCTCTGGCCTTACCGCCTACGACTGGGCTGGCTACACCGATGGCATCGTCGGCAGTGGCGTGACCCGCGGAGCGCCGGGCGCAATCATCGGCGACAGCAACACGGCGTCGACCTTCAACGGCACCGCGACCAGTTCGGTGATCTCGCCGACCAGCCAGCCCGGGCCGAACACGTTCTCTATCGAAGCGTGGATCAACACGACCACGACGACGGGTGGCAAGATCATCGGTTTCGGTGACAGCAACACCGGTGACAGCGGCAGCTATGACCGTCACCTCTACATGGACGACGCCGGGCAGATCATCTTCGGCGTCTATCCCGGTCAGACTGTGACGATCACCAGTGGTGCGTCGTACAACGATGGCCAATGGCACCACGTGGTAGCAACGATGGGCAGCGCCGGCATGGCGCTGTACGTCGATGCGAAGCGCGTCGGACAGAACTCGACCGTCACCACGGCTCAGGCGTACAACGGTTACTGGAAGGTCGGGGGCGACAACATAGGCGGATGGCCGAACCAGCCGTCGAGTGAGGACTTCACCGGAAACATCGACGATGTCGCGATCTACAGCGCACCGCTGACCGCCGCGCAGGTCACAGGCCACTTCATTGCAAGTGGTCGCACCGCGCCGGTCGGCAGCCGTCCGAGCGACGTCTACGGTTCGACGGTATTCGATGCAGCTCCGGACGCTTACTGGCGTCTCGACGAGACCTCGGGCACCGTGGCGAAGGACATCACGCCGAACGGCGCAGATGGCAACTACACCGGTGGCGTCACGTTGGGAGTGCCAGGTGCCCTCACAGGGACGACCGATACAGCGGTGACACTAGACGGCATTGACGGTCTCGTCTCATCGTCGTTGAGCTCAACGGCACCCACCGTGTACAGCGAGGAGGTGTGGTTCAAGACCACGACGACCAGTGGCGGAAAGATCATCGGCTTCGGCAGCTCGCCGACTGGTCCGAGCGACAACTACGACCGTCACGTGTACATGATCGACGACGGACAGCTGATCTTCGGCACCTGGACCGGCCAGGAGAACATCATCACCAGCCCGGCGAGCTACAACGACGGCACGTGGCATCTGTTGGTGGCCACCCAAGGCTCCGACGGAATGACGCTCTATGTTGACGGCGCGGTTGTCGGGACCAACCCGCAGACGGCGGCCCAGGACTATGATGGGTATTGGCGAGTCGGCGGTGACACGACGTGGGGTGGCGCCAGCAGCGACTACTTCGCCGGCACCGTTGACGACGTCGCCGTCTATTCGTCCGAGCTTTCTGGGTCGCAGGTCAGCGACCATTTCGCCAAGGGCAACGGTGCGGCGAATGTGTTGCCGACTGCTGCTTTCACGTCGGCGGCAACGAACCTGAATGCGACGTTCAACGGCGGCGGGTCGACGGACTCTGATGGGACCATCACCGGTTATTCGTGGACGTTTGGTGACACGACGACGGGTACGGGTGTCGCACCTGCTCACACGTATGCATTGCCGGGCACCTACACGGTTGGTTTGACGGTCACAGACAACTCCGGTGGCACGAACACCATCAGCCACCCGATCACCGTGTCGGCTGCTGTTACGCCAGCCCAGTACGCCGCTGATGGATTCGGCCGCTCTGTAGCCAACGGCTTCGGCACCGCCGACCTTGGTGGGCCTTGGTCATTGACCGGCAAGTCGAGCGCATTCTCGGTCGCCGGCGGGGTTGGGAAAATCACAGTCGCGGCAGCGGCGGCGACCGATGCGGCCTATCTCGCCAACGTGTCGTCGTCCGACACGCAGGTTCAGGTTGGGGTCTCGCTCGATCAGGTGCAAACTGGCGGTGGTACGTACGTGTCGGTTATCGGCCGACGTATCAACGCGACTACCGACTACGAGGTCAAGCTACGATTCCTCGCTGGTGGGGCGGTGAGCGAGTCGCTCGTCGCGGTTGTTGGCGCGACGACGACTACGTTGAAGTCGATCACTGTTGCCGGTCTGACGTACGCGCCGGGCGCCGTGCTCGAGGTCAAGATGCAGGTCACCGGAACTTCGCCGACTACCTTGAACTCGCGCGTGTGGTTGCAGGGCGCAACCGAGCCAACGACGTGGCAGGTCAGTACCACTGACAGCAGGGCTGGTCTACAACTCGCTGGCGCCGTCGCGCTACTGGTCTACCTGTCGGGCAGCTCAACGACGGTGCCCGAGGCGGCTTCGTTCACCGCTTTCGCGGCAGGAGCTACGCACTAGAGCGGGAGTCACTGAGCGCTACTCGCGAGGTCGCGAATGGCACCTTGGTCACTGCCCCGACGACGACGGCCTCTGCCGGGGCCCATTTGGGACGATTTGCCTTACACAGTAGGACATTCGTCCCTAGAGCAATGGGCCCGGAGAGCAGATCATGTGTTCGCTCGGTTACCCCTGGAGCGAGGTCAGGGGGCGAGGTGAGCGAAGGGTGATCGGGTCGCGCCAGGATCACGTGCGGGGTACGCGAGCAGGGCTGGCGCGAGCATCTCGCGCATTGGAAGTGATCGTCATGCCTCGGACGAACAGTCTTGCGACGCGGCCATGGCTGCTGCCACAGTTCGCCGACTGGCCCGACTGGCCCGACTTCGGGCTCCTCGGTGAGGTCATGCGTACTGCGGCTGGAGAGACGATCCGAGTAGAAGAGCTCGTCGAGGACGACATGCTCGTCATTCGGGCCGAGTTACCGGGTATCGATCCGGAAAAGGATGTTGAGGTCTCCATTTCAGGCGGTGTGCTGCACATCGCCGCGACCCGCAGCGAGAAGTTCGAGCACAAGAGTCACGAGGAACTCCGCTCGGGATTCCGTTCGGAATTCCGCTACGGCTCGTTCACGCGGAGCATCGTGTTGCCGGTGGGCACGTACGAAACGGAAGTTGTCGCCAAGTATGCCGACGGCATTCTCGAAGTTCGCCTGCCGATCACCGCGGCAAAGACCCACAAGATCGAGGTGAAGCACTGAACAAGCTTGGGGGATGCGAGCCGAAGTGACTCGCGCTAGGGGGCCTCTCGGGTGGCGCCGGCATAATCGACGGCGCCACTCGAGCGTCTCGGCAAGACCAGCTGCAGGCTCGCGTTGAAGGAAGTCCTCCGGGCGCGTGTTGCGTCCAGACTCAAGCAACCGTGGATGAGGATGTTGTCATGATCGATCACCTGTCCATTCAATGTGGCGATGTCGCCGCCAGCGCACGGTTTTACGATGCGGTGCTTGCAACGATCGGTGCGGGTCGGGTCATGGATTTCGGGGAAGTAGTTGGGTTCGGTACACCCTCAAAACCTGTGTTCTGGATCGGCCCACGTTCGACCGGTGACGGGTTCCGCGAAGCTCACATCGCGTTCGTAGCGCCCAGTAGGGCGGCCGTCGTCGCATTCTTCGATGCGGCATTGACGGCGGGTGCCGAGGTGCTCCACGAGCCCCGCCTCTGGCCGGAGTACCACCCGACCTATTACGGTGCATTCGTCCGCGATCCAGACGGAAACAACGTCGAAGCCGTCTGTCACAACGCGGAGTAAGTCGGCCGCCCCTTACGCGTGAGAGTTCCGAGAGTTCTGGCCCGCCAGAGCGGCATGGCAACAATCCAGCGCTCGCGCCCGGTCCGTCGACGCCAACCACAGAAGCCGACCGTGCGGAGGCACGTCAAGCATCCTCTCCCTCGTTGTCGATCGCAGCGAGAACGGCAGCGGCTGCGGCCGGCACTGCGGCCGCGACGGCGTCGGACATCGAGGTGCCGTGATCGAAGCGTTTGGCCTCGACCCCGACAAGCAGCAGCCGTCGGGGCAGTTGGCCGAGAGCGCGGGCGAGTTCCACGACGGCGGCCAGCCCGAACGCGTGGGTACCTCTGGAGGCCCAGCTACCGGCCGGTAGCGTCCGCGCGGCGGCGTCGACGACACGGATATCGCCGGGGTCCCCGCCGGACGTCACCGCGTCCGTGACAACGACGGTGTCGGCTGTCCCCCACGCGTCGATCGCTTCGCTCGGGTCGTCGAGCTCGATTACGCGGACGTCGAGGTGCTGGGCCGCCACGAGGCGGGCGACGTGACGCCCCACGGCGTCGTCGCCGCGTTCAAGGTTGCCCAGCCCGATGACGAGCGCCCGCACCGTCATCTCTCCTCCACGGTGAGGTCGAGGAAGTGGGTCGCGCAGGAGATGCAAGGGTCGTAGTTACGGATCGCCTGCTCGCACTGCCGGATGAGCTCGTCGCGCGGAAGGTCGAGGCGTTCCTGAACGAATGCCCGCAGGTCCGCTTCGATGCTTGCTTGGTTCTGCGAGGTCGGGGGGACGATCCTGGCGTCGAGAATCGTGCCGTCCTCGGCGAGCTCGTAGCGGTGGTACAGCAGTCCGCGCGGGGCCTCGGTGGCGCCGTGTCCGATGCCTGCTCGTGGAGGGACGTCGACCGACGGTACGGACGCGCCGTCCCAACTTTCGATGATGCGCAGGGCCTCGACGGTCGCGTCGACGAGCTCGACGGCACGGACAACGATCGACTGAAACGGGTTGCGGCACTCGACTCCGAGGCCCGCGTCGCGCGCGGCCTCTTGCGCAAGGGGGGAGAGTCGGTCGTGGTTGAGCGTGTAGCGCGCCAACGGTCCCACGACGTAGGGCGTCACGCCGTCGAGCCGAGCGTGCAGGGCGTTGGACCTCGCGACGTGCTCCTCCACGACGTGAGTGGCGAGGTCCGCGACCCCGAAGGCGCGGCCGGTGCTCGTGACCACCGACCCGCTCTCCAGGGGGTATCCATGGTCCGACCGCAGCGCCACGTACTCATGGGGTTGCACCATGTCGGGGAAGTCGAAGCCGGCCACGAGGCGGACGGTCTCGACGGCGTCCTCGAGCGCGCGCTCCAACGCGGGCCGCAGATCGTTGAGCTCATGCCGGGTCGGCAAGCGGTAGAAGCCGCCGACGCGGACGTTGATGGGGTGAACGGAGCGACCACCGACGACGGTCATGAGGGCGTTGCCGGCCTTCTTCAAACGCAGGCCACGCTCGACGAGGTCACGGTGTTCGGCGGCCATCTCGATCGCCCCGGCGTAGCCGAGGAAGTCCGGCGCGTGCAGCAGGTAGATGTGCAGCGCATGGCTCTCGATCCACTCGCCGCAGTAGAGCAGGCGGCGCAGTAGCCGTAGCTCGTCCGGGATTGTCACGCCACAGGCTTCTTCGATCGCCAGGCATGAGCTCATCTGGTAAGCCACCGGGCAGATCCCGCAGATGCGTGCCGTGATGTCCGGAGGCTCCGTCCATGCCCGACCGCGCAGGAACGCCTCGAAGAACCGCGGTGGCTCAAATATGCGCAACTCGACGTCGGTGACCAGGCCGTCGCTGACCACGACATGCATGGCTCCTTCACCCTCGACCCGGGCCAGCGTGTTCACGTGCAGAACGTGGTCGCCCTGAGTCAGTTTGTGCGTCACCGCGCCACCTCCTCATGCTGCTCGCTCTCGTGCCGGAATGGCTCGGCGCCGGCGTTGAAGCTCCGGAAGAAGCGGAGGATGTTGGGTTCGGTCATGCCGTGGACCTGCAGCCGGTCCGCCAGCGACTGCGTGTTCGGCGTGTCCTGAGGGCCGAAGCAGCCATAGCAGCCGCGGGCGTACGCCGGACAGAGGGCGCCGCAGCCAGCCTGGGTGACCGGCCCGAGGCATGGCGTCCCGTGAGCGACAGCGACGCAGACAGCGCCGCGCCGTTTGCACTCGACGCACACGCTGTACGACGGGATGCGAGGGCGACGGTCCTGGACGGCGGCTGAGAGGACTTCGAGGAGCTGGCGGGAGTTGATCGGGCAGCCGCGCAACTCGAAGTCGACAGTGACGTGCGCGGCGATCGGCGTCGAGCGGGCGAGCGTCTGTACGTATTCGGGGTGGGCATAGACGACGGAGCGGTATTCGGCGACGTCGGAGAAGTTGCGCAGGGCCTGGATGCCGCCACTCGTCGCGCAGGCACCGATCGTGATCAACCGGCGGGACACGCGGCGTACCTCGTGGATCCGCTCGGCATCGGCGTCGGTGGTTACCGAGCCCTCGACGAGCGAGACATCGTAGGGGCCCTCGACGATCGCGCGGGTGGCCTCTGGGAAGTAGGCGATCTCCACTTCCCCCGCCAATGGGATGAGCTCGTCCTCGCAGTTGAGCAGGGTGAGCTGGCAGCCGTCGCAGGACGCGAACTTCCAGACGGCCAGCTTCGGGCGGCTCTGGTCTGCCACGTCACACCTCCCGGAATCCGAGCAGGTCCGCGACCCGGGCGTAAGGCAGGACCGGGCCGTCGACGCAGATGAAGAGCTCTCGGAACTGGCAATGCCCGCACAGGCCGACCCCGCAGCGCATGTTGCGTTCGAGGGAGACCCGGATGCTGTCGGGTCGGACGCCGCGCTCGACGAGTGCCATCGCCGAGCGCCGCATCATGACCTCGGGTCCGCAGACGAGGGCCAGCGTGTACTTGGGGTCGAACCCGGCCCGCGGGATGAGAGTGGTCACGAGCCCGACGCGACCAGTCCACGACGGCGGGCCGTAGTCGACGGTGACGAGGACCTCGACTCCTTGGTCCCGCCAGTCCGCCAGCGAGTCGGCGAAGAGTAGGTCGTCGGGGCTGCGGGTGCCGTAGAGCACCACCACCCGGCGGTACTTGTCCCGGTGGGAGAGCACCTCGAGCACTGCCGGCCGCAGCGGCGCCAGCCCGATGCCGCCGGCGACGAACACGACGTCCTTCCCTTGACCGTGGGCGACCTCCCAACTGGTGCCGTACGGGCCACGTACGCCTAGGACGTCACCAACAGTTGCGCGCGACAGGGCATGCGTGACAGCGCCGACATCGCGCACCGTGTGCTGTAGCGGTCCGGCGACGTGCGCGGCGCCGCTGACGGAGATGGGCACCTCGCCGACGCCGAAGACTGACAGCATCATGAACTGGCCGGGGACGAAGCCGAGCGGATCGCCCTCGGCCGGCTCGAGCATCAGCGTGAACGTGTCCGCGGTGTCCTGCCGCCGCTCGACCAGCCTGAAGGGACGGGGAACCATCCCGCCTCCCACCGAAGGCGAGGCGGAGGCGGACGGCTCAGCGAGGCGCTGCATGGCCGGCACCTGTGGCGCCGTACAGGTCGAGCAGCCGTACGCGTGACGCCACCAACCGGTCGGACATCACCCGAATAACTCGCCGTGAGAGCTCGTACCCCATCCGTGGGTCCTCCTCGCATTTGTCGCGCAGGCACCGCCCGTCGAAGACGATCGCGCCGGTGGCCTCGACGGCGCGAGCGTCAAACAGCCAGTGGTAGGGCGGCACGAGCCACGACCAGCCCACGATGTCGCCGGCGTCGGCAGTGTCGAGCACCACCGTGCCGGCGGCCGGCGCGTGCACCTCGATGGCGACCCGGCCGCGCCGGATGACGAAGAACCTGTCGGCCGGTTCCCCCTCGTGGAACAGGAACTCGTCAGTGGCGAAACTGACGTTCGTCGCACAGCCGCTAACTAGCGCCATGGCGTCCGCGCCCAGCCCAGCGAAGAAGGGGTGGTCGGGCAAGTACTGCTCGATGGTGCGCATCAGTCCTCCCGCGATCGAATTGCGGCCACCTCTGCCGTGATGTCGATAGCCGCCGGGCACCAAGTGATGCAGCGACCGCAGCCGACGCAACCGGACGTGCCGAACTGGTCCACCCAGGAGGCAAGCTTGTGCGTTGCCCACTGCCGGTAGCGCGACTTCACCGAGGATCGGACGCTGCCGCCGTGGAGGTAGGAGAAGTCGGTGTTGAAGCAGGAATCCCATACCCGCCAGCGTTCGGTCGTGCTCCCGGTGAGGTCGCCGACGTCGTCGACCGATGTGCAAAAGCACGTCGGGCACACGAGCGTGCAGTTCGTGCAAGCCAGACAGCGGCTCGCGGCGTCCTCCCACTGCGGGTGCTCTGTGTTCGCGTACAGCAGGTCACGAATCCCGTCGACGTCGAGCGACCGCCCCATGCGTCGGGCCGCCTGCGCGCCGACATCCCGGGCAGCGAGGCGGTCCGGCTCGTCGGCAGGTACGGCTGCCTTGTCGGCCGTGCGCGACCTCAACTCGTCGAGGACCTGCGCGCCGCGCGCAGTCCCCAGATCGGAAGAGCACACGTCTGAACTCCAGTCACTGACCAA